>ERZ778026.2078-NODE-2078-length-22474-cov-100.911593_pt1 | contig 22474 bp, 21 predicted proteins | sample MGYA00375756_ERZ778026 | MGnify/ENA primary metagenome ERZ778026 (study PRJEB29350, sample SAMN05389820) | bioreactor metagenome | isolation source: Ammonium sulfate bioreactor | place: South Africa: University of Cape Town | collected 2014-02-18 ... | reverse complement strand
CAACAACAACAACAACAACAAGGGGATCATGTTGAAGCTGCTCAAAATGCACCCCAGCATGAGGATGATCGTAAGTAAATCGATCAGTGAGAATCAGGAAATTTTCTATTCTATTTATCATAGCGAATAAACCAGCAAAATAATATATAGAAGTAAATTTTCGTTTTTCTTCTGGAGAGAGAACTAATTCTATCGACTAACTGCTTTTAATGAGATTTATAATTACATAACAATTGAATTACTCATTTTGATTTTCTAGATCAAGTTGCAGCAGCAGACGATGCACAACAGCAAAAGAATGTAAGACAAATATTCGAAATAGATATATTTGAATATAAAATGTGCAACTATTTAGTTACTATCTGATAATAATAATGACAAATTATCCAATGTAGAAGAACTCGACGATGAAGAACAACAAATAAATCCTGATAATAACGTTCGACAGAATAATTTCGGAGATAATCGTCCATCATACAGAAAATCCAAACAAAGAAATTATCGTATTGGTAATCGTGGCAATTTCGGACAACGACAACGATTTGATAATGAAGGTGAATTAAATGAAGGTGAAAATCGTGATGATTATCGTCAAATGCGTAAACGAAATACTGCATAACACACTTTTCTGACATCGAACTAGTTTGATCATGTTTGTTTTTTTTTTGATTGTTGTGGATTTCTGCTGCTGTAACGATAAATATGTATTTATTTCAATCAATTGTTCGTTTTTTTCTTTTTGAGTGGCCGGTTTTTGTTTCTTTTTTTTTCTTCCTAATTTACTCATATATACCGAACAAATCGTGTAGTTATCTTTTAATGTTATACAAAATAAAAGCAAATGTTTTATTTAAAGAATTCAAATTTTTTCGATTTTAGAACATGTAAAACTGCGCACGAATCATTGAGAGTCTCTAATACCTTAATATAAGTTAAACTACGGCATTCATTATTTTGTCAATTCTATAAGGTCGTTGATGAATAATATATTTGAAAATGGATCGAGGACTTAAGTGCATTAAATAGACCATAAATATCCTATTTGATTGTGGGATGGAAGCACGAAAGAAAAATAAACGAAAGCAAATATCTCGCACTGAATCAATATATCGTGTTGTGCGCTTTTTAGTTCTCTTATTCAGATGATTGTATACGATTTTTTTTCTGATATCGCCCAGGTGAATAAAATACACTTTGAGTATATACAGATGGAAGCAAAAAAAAAGAGAAAAAACATCGAGCTTATTCATAATTTGTTGAGTATTATTAGTTTCGATCTGTATATAAACGAGAGTAAATACGTCAGTTAAATACATTTTCTCTTGGCAATAAAATCAAAGAAATATGCAAGGACATATTCTCGTCGTTTTGATTCTTTATGTAGCATTTACTGATGCTTTTATCTTCTGTGAGTTAATCTTACTTTGAATTCTTTTCATTTATCGGCTAATTTTCTAGCGAAAAATAAATGTCCAATTAAAAAATATGGTTCAAGCAAAGTCTTGCCTGGCGAACCGTTATTAGTTAATGAGAATTTCAAAGATCGAGTAAAATCCATTGAAAAAGCAGCAAAAGACTGCAAAGTACATGTCTATATCAAAGGATCTTATTATCAAGTGGCTAGTTCATCTCAACAAGTTCCCTATGCCGATTATGATATAGTTATTGGTCATGGTTTTCGATTTGAAATTCGTGATGAAAGCAATGCACTTCTCTGTAATAAAATCTGTCTTTCGCGAAGTAAATTTTGTTCTTTCGAAAACAATTTCATCATGGAAAATATTTGTTCATGTACGTAGCTCCAACGGACACGGAAGAAGTCAAATGTTTCTTACAATCCATTGCTAGTCACGGTTTAACATGGTCACGTTACAATCCCGATGTTATCAGTGATAATACGTATGCTTCGAATACAGCCGGATATTCAGCATTGAAAGAAGACGTACAAACGAAATGTCAAGGTCAAAGTTTTAAACGTGAACTCATGCGAGCACTTCGTCGAATGTACGAAGAAGAAGAAGCAGAAAACGAAGATTTCGAAAAGAAATAAATAATTATTTACTAGAGTTTGACTGACATTCATAAGCTTCTCTATATTTCTCTCTCTATCTATCTCGTTTTAATAAATAAATCATTTATATCACTTGATTCGTTTAAAATCGAGTTTATTCAATAAAAAAAAACAACAGTAACATTCTTCTGTACGTCGAAATGTCTGCTAAGCAACGAAAAAGAAAAGATCTAAGATCATCACATCATACAATGGCAAGAAAAAAAAGACTGGAGCAAATTAGTGTGCAGAAAGTATAAAACGAACACAGACAAATATCAGATCAATGAATAGAAAATACTCTTCATTCATTTCGGAATAGATTCAATAATGTTTGTCGAATACGTGTTAATTCATCGAAATTTTGTTCCCAATCGGTTTCAGTTAATAAATTGAGTACTTGTTCAGATTTATCATCGGTATCATCTGGAAAGAAATCATCCGTGTACATAATACATGTATCGTAGAGATTTTGTGCGGCTTGTCGTCGTACCCACGGATAATTATGTAGAAAACATTTGGTAATTGTTTCTAAGACAATTTGTCGGAATTTATCATGATTAAATTGTAATAATGAACAATATAATTTAATGAAATGTAAATATAATGTTGGATTATTATTTAAAATTTGTTGTTTTTTCTGTAGAATATCGTCGAATGATGTTAATAAATTCATCCAATATCGAATGAATTCATCGGTATTGATTCGAGAGAAATTTTCGAATGTCGATTGAGATAGAAGACGTTCACATGCTTGTATACATGGAATAAGAATTCTCATTTGTTGTGTTTGTTTATCCGAGAAAATCTTTTCTAAATCATTGAATAACAATCGTATTAATTCATGATTTGTTTGTTGCCCGATTAAATACGAATATAAAGCTTGACTTGCATTACCTAATTCGCCTGCTGTTAATAAACAATTCAACCAAATTATCGAACGATATTTATCATAGATTAATAATTGAACAACTAACGAAAAGACAACTTGTGCATTTCTCCAATCGATTGAATCAATATTTGAAAAGATCGTTTTTAGTTCATTTTTATTCTCAATCGATTGTTCGAAATCAATATTTAAAAATTCGACTAATGCTTTACCACTTGTCATTCTTAGATCATCGATTTTCGAGCAAACATTAGCTAAAATAGCATTTAAACATTGATGTAAAACGGTTGATGTAAGAAAATATTTCGTTTGTTCATTCGATTGAATTGCTTTAATCAAACGAACTAATTGTGTACATGCTGTTTCACGTACAAGACGACCTGAATCTCCAAAACGATCGTTTGTATAATCTCTTGTACATCGAAGAAATGAATTAATCAACTTCTTAATTAAATCTTCATTATTATTAAATGGAGATAACGAATGTAAACAAACATTTTCATAGAGATTTGAAAATGCAATTAATACATCTCGACGTTGTTTGATTAAATGCTGTGTTGTATTATTAATAACAATTAAATTAAATAGACAATCGAGTATTTGATTTATTGTTTGACTTGTTAATAACATTTCTGATGAAAGTAAGGACAATGCAAGTGCAAAACCTTGTCGAACATGTTCTTGAGATGTTGTATTAATTTTAACGAGATAACGATTGATGAGGTCAGATGAATTGCTTTGTGAATAGAATGCTTGTGAAAATGGTTTTAAAGCATTGAGACCAGCTTGTCGAACATCATCATCGATGTTTGTAATACATTCATCGAGAATTGTTTGCCAACAATCGATTGTTTCTTGTGGAAAACAATTGATCGTTGTCGATGATGAAAAATAATTTATCGATTGAGATATATTTTCAATAAATAAACAAAGTGCTGGTCGTATTAAATCACCTGAATAACCTTCTAAATATCCGAGTGATTTGTATTCATTTAATAGATTCGAAACTTTTGTTTGCAGTTTTTCACGGTATGTTTTTAAATTTTCACATTCATTTGGTTTCTAAATAACAACAAAAAATCGAAGTGAGAAAATGAAAATTTTGGATTATCAAAAAACGTACTTTTTGATAACGTTGATAAAGTCCGTAGATAATATATCCGCAACTAACTAATAGACCATGTCTTGCAATACCATCATTTTTCTTGTCTAAACATCGATCAAATAATGGAAATAGAATTTGTTCATAGATATCCTCGATTGTTCCGTAATCAATCGTTGTTTTTTCTAATAATTGACCTGTTAATAAACGTGTTTCTTTTTTCCAATGTAGAATCTTATATTTCAACAAATGTTCAATCATATATCGTCCGTAAATATCATAATATTGAATCAATGAATGTGCTAAATTAATGAAACAATAATCGAATTTACCGATGAGATTGTAATCTGTCTGTTGAATAATATCAATTCCATGTCGAAAATATTCTCCTTGTCGGCCGACATTTTCTTGTAAAGCTGCTGATGCAGCTCGTCGACATTGAACATTCCAATCGAAACAAATAATACACAAGAGCATGCCAGCTAAATCAGTTGTATACGCTCGAAAGTCAATTGGATCAAAAGCACGTGCAAATGACCAACAAACATAACAAGCAGCATCTCGAACAATGTGTCCGTAAGTTTGATGTCCGAGTTTTTCATCGTAATTCAACGATTTATGTACAATAGGCATGACAGAATCTAATCGTTCGGGTAAGAGTAAACCACGACGTGCAAGTTCAGCAAGAGCTAAACAGCCACCTTGCAATGCGTAGTGATCACAAGCAAGTAAGGCTACTGAAGATATGCGATCACATAAATGTGAGACAAGTTGAACGGCATAGGACTTTCGTAAACGATTAGTTATACGACCGAGACCTTTGGCTGATGACCATCGAACGTATAATTCTTTATCACTTAAACCGGACATTAATAAATCAAGTATAGATTCGACCAATGGTGGAACAGTCAATGATTCTTCGCCATTCTCTTGTACTTCTTGATAATGTCCATTTGTTGTCATCGTTTGAGTTGTTGTTGTTGCTGCTGGTTTAACAAGTGTAGTTGATTGATTAGTTGCTGAATTCTTTTTCAATGTCAATGAATCTAAAAGATTTCTCACGCCACGACGATATCGCCAAGCAGCACCATGTTTAGGCATTGGTAGTAAAGTCATCGCAAGTTTTTGTAATAATTTATAAGCCATTCGTCTTATCACAATACGTTTCGCATATAAAATCTTTTGATTAACTAGAAATTGATAAGTTTTGTCAACATATTCGATCAGATTAGTTCGTTGTCCGAATTTGAATATGTACGATAATGTTTGTAACGATGCCGTTAAAAACAAAATATATTTTTCATCATTATCTTTTTCATTAAACGATTCTAAGTGAGGAAAAATTTCACCGGTTAAATAATCATTCAAACATAAACGAATCGAATCTTGTCGAGAGAAAAAATGTCCGAGATTAAATGCTATCATACGCGTATAAACTGAATTGTGAAGAAAATGTTTATAAATATTTAAAATCTGTGACATTGTCGTTTGTTGTCGAGCTTTCGAATCGAATCGACAAAGATCAAGTGGAACCATGCATGTCGTTCCTAGCCAAACGAGTAATGAGTAGAGTGTTGACCAGGCATTTTCTGATGTTGAATTTTCTTTCATTTCACGTTCGATTAAATTTAGAACAAGAAGTAAATGATGAGGTTCATGAGGAAGAAATCTTGTGATAATCACTTTAAATCCTCGAAGTTTAATTATATGATGAAGAAGTAAACCCGATATATGATTTTGATTTCGATTGTGTTCAATATATTCGAGTAGTTTTTGAATCATCGATGGTAAATATGAATCTAAGAGTTGAGGTTGTTCTTGATATTGATTGAGAATATATTGAAATCGATCATAAATACGTTCGATATCGGTCGTATTCGTAGTTGTTTGAATTTGTTCGATTAATTGTTGAACTTGTTCATGTTGTTCGAATTCATTTAAGGAAAAATAAACGGGATCATGATCGTAAAGATCAGTCGTCGAGTCCGCAGTCATTTCGAACAAAAAAAAGACAGAATCTTTTCGATTTATTCGTTCGTTTTTTTTTGCTTTCTAAACATAATATTAAATCAATTTCTTATTCCAAAAACAAAGAACAAAAAAATATTTATAATATTATTTATTTGTATAGATGATTATATTCAGACCGTACACAATTCAATGACAAAACAACACCAACAAGAAAGAAAAGAGAGAGAGAAACAATTATTATTTATCTTTCTTTCTATTACAAATCGTTCATATTGCTCAGAAAAACTGAAAACAATAATCATTCAAGTACGATCAGTAATAGAAAGAACAAAAACCCACGCATTCTCATAATAGATGTCAATTGATTGATTTTAAATGCAGTGCATCTGAACACCAGTTAGTTGTGCGAAAGAGAAAGAAAAAAAAATGAATTGAAGTCGAATAGATGTTGATTAATTACATAATTCAGTTTCATGAAATGATCGTTTAGGATTAATTTTCGATTTACGCATGTTAAGTAAATCGCCAACTTCTTCTGCATGTTTAAGTACCTTTAGAGAAAACAGGAGAAATGATCAACAGAATTGAAATTATTGTGAAGTTTACTTCATCGAGTATTTCTTTTGTATGCGACGCTGAAAGACAGAAACGAACACGACCAAGAATTAACGGCGTTGCCGGAAAGCCGACAGTTACAACAGCAACACCACGTTTCAACATTTCGCGATTGAATGCTCTAGAAAAAAACAAATTAGCAATTGAAATACCGGTCAATTCGTCCTACGCTATTTTCGATGGACTATATAGCAATGCTGGTACAACAGGTGAATGCGGATGACCGTAAACAATAAAACCCATTTTAGTCAATCGATGTCGAAAGTATCGAGTATTCCAAGCTAATTGATTGATTTTTTGTCGACCTAAAAACGAATCTTTTGATTCGAAAAGTTTTCTCTTTCAACGAACCTTCGTGTTCTTCGTTTTCATCGATTAATAAATTCAATACGGATATAATCTGTTCAGCAACAGGTGGACTCATCGATGTCGCATAAGCTGCTGCATGCGAGGTAATACGTATATGATCAACAAGCTCCTTTTTGCCGGCCATGTAACCACCAGCTGCAGCAAAACTTTTCGTAAATGTGCCCATTAGTATGTCGACATCATTGACATCGCATTTCCAATAATCAACAACTCCACGACCTCGTGAACCCATAGCACCAATGGAATGAGCTTCATCCAAATAGAGATAAGCTTTGTATTTCTTTTTAAGCTCGATTAGTTCAGGTAGTTTGCATAATGAACCTTCCATACTAGAAGAAAATCAAAGTCAAAATCAACGTATATTTTATCAACAAGCAAACCTATAGATGCCTTCGACAATAATTAAGATTTTTCTCCATGGTCGATGTGTTCGTGGTTGACCAGACACAATCGATTCTCGTAAGAGTTTTTCTAAATGTTTCATATCTGCAAAGAAAGAAAATATGATGATCAATTAAACTTTCAAATCGTTTCCTGACAAACCATTGTGTTTGTAAACTTTGATTGTAGCACCAGATAAACGAGAGCCAAGCACAAGAGATGTATGATTCAATTCATCACTCAAAATCAGACAGCCCTACAAACAAAACAAAGATTCATATTATTTTCTTTTTCCCAAATAAAAAAAACTGTGGTATCATTTATTTATAGATTAGTAAATAGACCTACTTTGCTAACTAGTGATGGTATATTGAGTGCATTTGTTGCAAATCCCATACCGAATGCAATAGCATCTTCAGTACCAAGATATTCAGCAAGTAAAGTTTCAAGCTTACGGTGTTGTGTTAATGTGCCTGAGACAAGTTAGTGAATTAGACATATGTGAAAACATTTTTTTTTTAAACAAAAGTTAGTTTAACAAACAACAAAGAAACTCCACCGAATGTGATCAAACCAATAAAATTAAACTTACCGAATTCTTGAACGGCACTTGCAGTTGCAACACCAGTGGTTTTTATTGAATTAATGACATTTTCTGTAACATGTCCACTATTATTTGCAAAACCGAGATAATTGTATGAACCGAGATTGATTGTCTTGATTTTACCACCAGTAAATCTAAATATACGAATTAGTTTTCATTGAAATTGTTTTGTTCTTGTGTTTTAGTACTTGAATGACCAATTATAATCTTCAGTGACACGTTCGATTAAATCAAGTTTTCCACCTGGTACACTTCCAATTGGTCGATTGAAACAATCAGCAATACGTTGATAAACATTTCGAGTATAGAAACTTTCGTAACTTTGATACAATGGTACAAAACCCTTCAGAAAAAAAACAATATTTAAATAGATTTATGTGTTTGTGTTTTTTTTGAATTCATACCGGCGGATTATTGTCAGCTGAACCTTTTCGATTTTCTATTCGAGCATTTCGAAGTAAATCTCGTAGCCAACCGAAGATATTCAACATAATATAATTCAAATAAGTCCAAAATGCTTCGGAAAAAGGTGTTTCTTCATAGACTTCTTCTAATGATGGATGTTCAGCAACTGGCTTAACATTTTTAATATCTTCATAGATGCTAGTTTCTTCATTCGTATTCATTTGTATCATTCTATTCGAGATGTATCGTCGTTTAAAATTTCAAACTAAAAATACGAGAATGTAAAAATGCGTAAAAGATTTAAATGCGAATAGAAAGAAAAAGTATGAAGTAAATAAGTCAAAAATAAATAGAAGATATGATTTTTCCTTCTTCTTTATCTCTTCGAGTTTCTTATCAACCTTTGCACTATTCTTTAGTTCTTAACAAATTTCGACTTCTGTTGATCTATTTCTAGAAGTGAAAGAGAGAAAAAGAACAAAAAAAAAACGAGTTTCTCTCAATTCAATGATAAGAATAAATGTTCTCGAAATACATCAGTCTCCAAGAGAAAAAGAAGAAAAACAAAAATGATTACTACTGCATATTTATTCTTCTCTTAAGACCGATGATTAATCAAGACATGAATCACATGAGAATCTAAGTACGATGAATGATTGAAAAAGAAAACAAAAACCAAAAGTATCATTATCATCATTTGCTGATCGCAACTCATTGTGTGTCCACACAACAGACGTAGTAGCAATGACGACACAATAAACACAAAGCCAATCATTGACAAGCAAATTTTATTCGATGTCATGTGTCGACATCTAATTGTTTATTATCATAAAAATAGATTCCACTTCAACTATTCACTGAGAATTTTATATATAATATATAAGATTGAGTTTCTTCGAGTCATAAATCTGTAAAACTAATATTGTTCTTTTATTTTTATTATCCTATTGTGTCAAGGTTATTAGCCCAGCTTGATTTACACGGAAAACAAATAGAATCTATTTTTTCCTTTCACATAGGAATATTAAATTATACTCTAATAGTAACCTTGGAAACAAGCAGTGGCATGAAATAACTAGATGATAAAATGTCAATTACATTTATAGGGCATAACAAAGAACAAATTCAAATTTGTATATCAATAAGTATAATTTTCCCTTTTCAAGATAGTAAATGAGTATAAGCGTTTCAAATAGTCACACGCAATTATTATGCAATGTGTATCCCGTACTGAAAGTGCGACGACGAACACAGCAGGCTCGATGTTGTTTTTGATTGAAGTGAAGAAGAACAAATGTTCTGTAAAGTACTTTTTTTCTTTTTTTTGAATGCAAGGACGTTTTTTTTGTTTATATTCTTTTTGTAATTCAACATAAATCGGTAGCTTTTTCTTTTTCTTCAGTAAGCATATTCAAATATTTTTTGGGCTCATAGAAATCAGCACGTTTCATATTACAAACTAAACTGCAGAATCAGATTTTTCTGTCATTCAACAGATCGAATTTCGTATTTCTTGTTTTGCGATGAGTTTAAGCCTTGAATTCGCACGAAATATTAAATTTTGAAATGATTCACATAAACATTCTAATTAGATTTGTTGTTTTTTCTTTTTTCGAGTATCATTTATAAAATGACGTCAATCATGATCAAATTAATTTTTGATAGTTCTGGCACACGTCTGAGGTGATCATATTCAAAACATGTCCTTTTTGACATTGACATGAGTTGAACTTCTTAGAAAAAAGAGACAAACATTATAAAAGATGTTCCTATTTCCGTAGTAATAAAAATTTAAAACTCTTTTTCTTCTTGAATTAGAATATAAAAATATCTGTTTTCTTTCTTCTAATAATACCAAAGTAAGTGTGCAATGAAAAAAAAGGATAATAAGGGCATTTTTTTATCTCATGTCAAGCATGAATCTATCGCATCATGAAATAGAAGAAAAAAAGTATAAGCTTGTGATTGAAGAGCAGATATCGTAAGTAGTTGGATCATAAAATTATAATTGTTGCTTCGTTACTTGCTTACTTTCTTTCTCTCTCTCCTTTTTTTTCTTCTTCATCGGCCGTGTTCTTCGTCTTCCTATTATTTATTCTTCCTTTACCCTTCTTTCCTTTTACTTCTTCGCACTAGATTTCTTTTTTCTTCGTTTTTTTTTATTCATATACGTGTATTACCAACCCACGATAGACATATGCTTATATTCGGTTGTATATAGTGTCGAAATAAAGGTATTCGATATGCGACGCGGTCACGTTTCGCTACACTCGCTTTTTCGCCTCTCTCTCACTCGCTATTTCTACGTTTAGAAAGTGAATATGAAGTCAATTGGAACAGCCAATCGAGAGCTATATATGTATGGTACCATACTTCATCAATATAGAACTGAATCAAAGAAACTATACGATCTCTTCGATCGTGTTGATTAGGCGTTGAATCAGAGAAGAGATGCACTAGGGTCGTAACTATGTTATTGTTAGTTGGCGAGATTGATTTTGGTTGCTACTCTTGACAAATGCATTCGCCGTTGTTCTTCAAGTAGTGTGACGCATTCATCCTTTCTTTCTTTCTTTTTCTTTCTTCTCGTTCTGTTTTAATTCTTGAAAAAAAAGTCCAAGTACAATATTACATAGGCATCGTGCAAATAATTGCGTGCTATGGTGCCGCACGTTAACTTTGAAAGAAAATGTTGATAGAAACAAGTTAGTCATGATGCGAAGGCGGCCAGAATAAATACGAACATTCACGATTCTTTTTTTTCTACTTATTTATAAAAAAAAAGACGAGGCGATCGATGTTATTAAAATTCGAACTTTTATTTCAGATGTCACCAAATACGAACAAAAACGACAAATCGAGTATCGAAATGAATAAATCAAATCAAAAACAAACTCCGTCTACAATCAAATACTCGAGTCACGAAGAATTCGAAGAAACACCAACATGGGCCGCCGTTATTACCGTTCTTGGTTACGCGATACTCAGCGCATTAGGTTGGTTACGTGATTTTCTTCGTAATATCGGCATCGAAGAAAAGAAGACTGCCCATGATCCTAATCCAAAAGTATGTCGATGTCGATTTTTGCACAAAACATTTGTTTCTATTTTTGTTTCGACCAGGATTTCGTTCCACTTTATGAAGGATATGAATGTTTTTATACTCGAAATTTATATACACGTATTCGTGATGTTTTTAATCAGCCAATAGCGAGTGTTGCAGGCGCACAAGTTAACGTTATGGAACGTCTTTCCGATGATTTTAATTGGACATTTAAGTATGTGAAATTTAAATGAGAGAGAATGAAAATATAAAATATTCTTGTCAATAGATTTAGCGGCAAGAAACTTCCATCGATCAACTTAGGCTCGTACAATTATTTGGGCTTTGCCGAGAATAAAGGTCCGTGTTCTGATCAAGCGATAAAATCTATTGAAAATTATGGCGTAACAACATGTAGTACACGTCATGAACTAGGCAATCAACGATATATGAGTGAACTCGAAACGCTCATGGCTGAATATTTAAATGTTGAAGATTGTATTGCATTTGGAATGGGTTTTGCAACAAATGCGTTGAACATTCCAACGTTAGTCGGCAAAGGCGATTTAATTCTTAGTGATAAACTTAATCATACATCGTTGATTCTTGGTGCTCGATTATCGGGAGCAACAATTCGAACATTTCAGCATAATGGTAAATAATTGTTTGCTCGAAATAGAAAGATAATTCATCGACGATAATTGTAGATATGGGAGATTTAGAAAAAGCTTTACGTCATGCGATTATTCATGGTCAAGATCGAACTTGTCGTCCATGGAAAAAGATTTTGATTATTGTCGAAGGAGTCTATAGGTATTTCTTCTTTTGTTGTTGTTGTTGTTGTTGGAATTTGTCATGTTTTTGTTTCGTTCAGTATGGAAGGTTCATTATGTAAATTACCGGAAATAATTGCATTGAAGAAAAAGTACAAAGCTTATTTATATGTTGATGAAGCCCATTCAATTGGTGCTATTGGTTCACGAGGTCGTGGAGTTGTTAATTATTGGGAAGTCGATCCGAACGATATCGATATTCATATGGGAACATTTACTAAAAGTTTCGGATCAGCCGGTGGTTACATAGCTGGCAAGAAGGTATTTCAATTTCGAATTTATTTGATTGAATTCTTATTTGTGTGTAAAGGCATTGATCGATCATATTCGTATTTATTCTCATTCTGGATGTTACTCATCGAGTATGTCAGCGCCTGTTGTTTATCAAATCATATCTGCATTGAGTATAATCATGGGCCGTGATGGAACAAACAATGGTAAAACATCAGTGGATTGCAAATATTGATTTCGAATGTCATTTATTCTTCCATAGGTCAAAAACGTATTCAACAATTAGCTTGTAATGTTCGTTATTTTCGTCGACAACTTGTTGACATGGGTTTTATCGTTTACGGTAATGACAATTCACCGGTTGTGCCTGTTATGATATTTATGCCGGCGAAAATAGCGTAAGTGCTATTCGAGAATTGAATATCATTGATTGCTTTTGTTTGTTTTTCTAGTGCGGTTAATCGAGAAATGTTAAAACGTGGTTGTGCAGTTGTAACTGTTGGCTTTCCAGCAACGTTGTTGACTGAATCACGTGTGCGTTTCTGTTTATCTGCTGGTCACACAAAAGAAATGCTTGATCGTGTAAAAGTTTTAGTTTTGATTGAAATTGAAATTCATTTTGTCTTTTCTTAGGCTTTGAAAGCCATGGATGAAGTCGGTCATCTCGTTTCTCTTCGTTATTCAAAATTAAATCGCCACCGTCGTTGGGATGAACTTAATCACGCTGAATACGATAAAGAATATTCAAGTTTAGAATTATAAAATCAAAATATATCGTCAATCTCATTGTTTTCCTACTCAGCTGATTGTTAGATGATTTTATCTTTTCAAGATAAATGATATCAGCTCAATACAAACTATCTCTTTTTCTTTTTGTCTTCATGGTTTTTTTTTACTCTCTGTCCGATATTTAAACAATCTTTTTGACGTTTTCATTTTCCACTTTGACAATATATATATATCTGTGATAATCATATATTATATTGTTCACTAAAAAATCATTATCAAACAATTTTCTCAATAAATCATAATAAAATCAACAAAAAATGTCATAGTTTTGCAATCCGTCTTTTGTTTTTATTCTAAGAAAAAGAAAAATCTTAACAGCTATAGAAAATTTTTACGATCGTAGATGAAGTAATTCCATTTGACATTGATCATCTTTAATTGATGGTGGTGCATCATCGTCAAAATATTCGTCGTCATCACCATCACGTATTTGTTTCGTTCGTATTGACGTTCTCAAAGCAAGCATATTCGAATTCCTTTCATTTGGTTTCGAATATCGACAACAAAATCGCCATCGTGGAACAACATCAGCGAGATCTCGACAGAAACTTTGATTTAATATTGCATATAAATACGGATTTAAACATGAATTAAAATAGGCTAATGCATGTGTAAATGCTCGAAGTCCATAGAGAACTCTTGGATGTGAACGAATGAGTGAATCGAGTAATTTTGGATTCGAACATTTGAGTAATTCAAGAATATGTATAGGTAACCAACAAATTGCAAAGGCTAGTGTAACAGCAATAACCTTTCGAAAATACAAAATAGTCGAATGAAATTGTTCGAAAATTTATTTCACAAATTAGAAATAAAACAAGTCGATCATTTTCCAACTAGATGATTCCAACGAGGCATATTTATTTTAATGGATTTTCTTTTTTTTTCTTTTGTAATTTCCTTTTCTTTTTAATGTCGGTACTTCAGTATTTTCACATAGATTTTCAAGGACATCGAGTCGACCCTAGCTCAAGAATCTTATTAATATTTCGGATAAATGTGATATGTGGAGCTCAATACTTTTCCGGTATTTCCTTGACCTTTTATTTGACTTCCTAATTCTTAAATCTTCAACTGAGGGATGTTTCCGAAACGCCTTCTAATCATAAATGTTTTACAGAGTATTAGCCGATGCATGATGGCTCATATTATTACTAAAACAAAAGAAAAGTTTCACTTACCACTCGCGTCACTCTTCGTTGTTTTTTCTGTACTGTCTTATGAAAATGCGCCTGAAATACATGTCAAATGAAAATAAAAAATCTATTGATTTAATTCGAAAAATTACCTTATCCATATAATCGGCCATTTGTTGACCTGTCCGAGTAACATACAATGCTAAGTTTGTATAACAGACAATGATAATTATTAAAGGAATAGCGTAATAAGAACAAAATGGAAACAGACAGACAATTATATTTCCATGTTCATTCATACCACAGACGGTATAATCGGGTGTTACGATACGAGATATAAGATGATAGGGAATGATTAGAATCAAGGAACCTGAATTTAAAAAAAAAACAGAAAAATATAAGAAGGAAAATTTGGAACTTTGACGTTATATTTTACCGGCCCATGTGAGAATGCAAATTAAGAAAGTATTACGTGATGTTCGCCATCTCAATTGAGATTTCGGTCGAACAATGTACAAATATCGATCGACGCTCATTACTGCTATGATATTACAAGTTGCTTGTAGAAAACCCTTGAAAATAAAAACAAAAACAAAAACAATAAAATTCAAAATTTTATCATCGATTTTGATCGATTCTTACATAAGCTAAGTATGTATAGATTCGACAAACAGTGATACTAAATGGATAATCATTAGTCACACCTAAATATGTCGTATATGGAATCGATAATGTTAAAAATAAGAGATCAGCTATTGCTAAATTTATAATATAACAATTGGTGATATTCTGGTAGTTTTTCTTTCGAATAGCAACATAAATAACCATCGAATTACCTACAAATACAAAACAAAATTCAACAAATATTATCAAGTATATTTCATTCATAATAATTCAAATACCAAAAACACCAAAAACAAATATTAAACAATAGAATATTGGCAAAATTCGGCTTGCTATTATTGCCAGTGAATCCATTTGATAAAGTGATATATTGGATACATTCGATATATTTGTTCTATTGGTAAAATCCATTGATTGAATTCGTTAATCTATTTTCAATTGGCAAATTTTAATAGTTCATCTACAAAGAAAGAATTCCATTCGCTAGAGTTACTCTTTGAAATTGATAATAAAAACTAATGAATAGTATGCTTCTACGATATTAATAAGTTAGAGTATAGATGAAATGTGCTTTCAACGGTGAGCTCTATCAATAGTAGAATGAGGTTTTTGTCATAAAAATTTTCTTTTCAGGGTCTGAAAGGAACTGTGATCAGAAGATAAGATAAATTTGGTTTTCTCAGCAAACTACTTGAGTCAATATACGCAGATTTTACTCGATTACGGTAACATTTTATTATCAGGTAAAAAAGTATGTCAAAAGAGGAAAATAAGAATGTCTCCTTTTTCTTTCTTCTCCCCCTCTTTCTATCTCTCTTATTCAAAAATAATATTCCGTAGAGAAAAAAAACAAAACCCAAGGTAAATCAATAGAAATATAAGAAAATATTAAATTAATAAAAATGTTCTCGAAAGGTAATAAAATAGTATTAAAATCGTACTAAGATTCTATTTCCTGCTTCGAAAAAAAGATACTTATTACCACGTTTAATAATATAGACGAAATAGAACCCGAAATAAGAAAGAGAAAAACAGAACCAAATAGTTCCTATTATCGTCCGGTTCTTTCTTGAGCAGTACTTCAATGCTTTATTGACATTATAGCAATGTGGGTAACTGATTTTTGTACTTGTCGAAAGCTGAAGTGTATCTTAATAATCAACTTCTATTATCTTCTTTCGGGGCACGATCATTATAAAAAGGAACCATCAATTTAAAAGCTAGATTTTTATTCTATTAATGCGCTTCTGTATAGAAAGTTATTCTCAAATTTGACAATTCATTATCGAGAACTAAACCATCTAAATATGCGTGAAGATTATTAATATTTTACAATAAAAGAACACATTTATTTATAATTGTTACCACTATTTAATTGAAATTACGATGAATTAAGTATTTACACTATATTCCAATGATAATAGATTCATACTGTGTTCATTCATAATGTCTTTCTTGTCTTGGATAAGTAAAAAAAATGTTCTCATCTATCGCATCTACACACATTGTTACTTATTTATTAGCGCATAAATTATGCTGACTAGTCGTTTAACAGATGTTTCTATTTTTCATTCTCAAAGAATGTTCTTTGTCATCACAGTACACATTTAATGCGTTTGTCCATGACCTTAATTATTATTGTCAATATTTTCTGACAAATATTGCCAAAACAACGATTAAGTCTGTTTACTGTTGTCGAACATATTTAGAACGTTAACTAACCGTTAATGATTCGAACTAGGTGCCTTGATGTTAAATCGTATTCATATGCGCTCTTCTTTTCGCTTACTTTAGAATGAAGAAGTAATTTTTCTATCAAATTATAAACGAAAAAAACAACAACAAAAAGAAAAGATTTTATTTTTAGGTCAAGAAGATAGGTTACTAAGAAAATCTCACTGAATTTTACTTCATTTCCTAATAGCATACTTCAAATAATTATGTTGATCTTAAGCTAAAAAAAAACCTCTGTTTTGTTGAGAATGACAGATTTCATGATACTCATAGATATATCTTTCCAGAGATAAAACAGAAATACCGTCAGCAATGACATATTTACGCACAGACAGCTTTCACTGGCATAAAATCAAGTACAGAGCAAAGTTCTAATCTTTCTTCTGTTGACGTAAATTGATAATTATTATTGATACTTGTCACCCTACTAACTCTCTCAGCTAAATACTCGTGTGAATCAGACGACAACAACAAAAAAAAGAAACGATATCGAGAAAAATAATTCTAACGAATTCAATAGATATACTCGTCTGAATGCTGTCGAATTAACATATTGAAATATATATCTAAAAGATAAGCAGGTATTTACTTTCTATAAATGGAATTTAGCCAATATTTAACCATTTACTCACAAACTGTATATATACAAAAGAAAGTTAACAATTTTATTAACTCAAAAAAAAAATGTAATTATTTTTTAATATTTATATTTGTATACTACTTGAGATAAGTGGCAAAGAAAAATAAATCGATATTTGCTAGAACTAACTTGCGTTTTTGTTCATAATTAGTGAAAGAAAAAAAAATAGAATAAATTGAAAGAATTCGCTCGAGAGAATTATTCTTTGCCTTATCTTTTTTGAAAGCAACTATCGAAAATTGTGCCAATACTTATAGTGAACACGAGAGCCGAAGCAAATAATAACACATGCGGAGTTACTCCGAGTAGATTATTTTAAAGACGTAATAGAAGTTTCTTTATTTAAAAGAAAGATAAAAATCTTCACGCTGATAATTTAAAGATCAAAACCATACGACAACTCAAGGATATTCTCCTTTATAATTAATTTATACTGAATAACCGCTGAAAATTTTTTAGATCATTCTTATGAATAAACCTATCGGCACTAAAAAAGCTTTTACTTAAGTACTAGTCTTCATTTGATCTGTCTAACTGTCTTTTGAAAATAAGAAAATTTTATGTTAACTTGTATTCTGTCTTATTAAATTACTGTCATTAAGTGCACGACAATGTATAGGCATGACAAATCCCAAAAGATAAGATCTTTTTTTTTGTATCTCTCAATTGTTTTTATTGTTTTGTATTTTTTATTTATAGATGGTTAACAATAATTCCCGTTCTGTTGCCTTATTGTATAGCCAAAAAAAAACAAAGAAAAGAAATTGCACTAAGAATGAGTCCTGTCAAAGGAATTTATATCTATCTCTATATATTAAAGGAGTTTTTTTTCTTGTCTCACGCTCTCTATTTCGATATATTAACAATCAGATGAAAAGAAAAATAGAAGAGAAAATTAATAAAAATATGATTACGTTTTTGTATCAAGAAAATGTAGAAAAAAAAATAACTATTTTCTTTTAAAATGATACTCAAATAATTAATCAACTATGCTCAATTAGCGAATGCGACGACTGAATGAATTATATATGGATATATTTGAAATTATTGTGACATTTATGATTTCGCAGAAGGTTTCCAGATGATTAGATAATTGAAGGAATTGTTTACTGAAGAAAAGAATTTGACGGCAATGTTTTAAACTATTTTAGGTATTTTTTTTTCTAAACCGATGGTATTGATGTTATTTTAAAAGATAATTGACAACAGGATGTCTGTTTCTTATCAAAAAAAGAACAAAGACTGTCAATTAGTTATGTTCAAGAACATTTCAGAAATTTTCAGAACAACTATAATTGTAAATCTAATCGACGAAGATGACATAATGTTAATACCTTACTATTTCAATTTCATTCACTAAATGAAAGTCGTTAGTATAAATTATCGGCTATGTGCCGAAACAGTAGTTCTCACTTTGACAGAATTCAAAAGCATATTTGCTTGTTTCTTCACTTTTCTCAAGTTAATTAGTATAATGTATAGTTATCAAGTTGAGTTATTTATTAAATAATTTTCATTTCTATAATAGGTACCAGCAGTTTCTAGGTATACTTTGTTATGATTTTCATGATAAGTATCTCGCAAAAAAAAATAATCACATACATTTTACTTACAAAATAAAGTAATTGTATCGATGATGAACAACAGCGAAGCAAATGAATTTAATTTATTCGTTCGTTCGTTCGTTGACAATGTTATGAAGAGATGTAGTTATTATTTTTTTTCGAAATTTGATATCTAAAATAAAAATTCATATTGAAAAGATATAAGAAGAGAAACGAGTTTGCTTGTGACTAGAAAACATCTGTCAGAATAATATTAATAAAGAATGAGAGCAAGCCTACTTTGAAATCGTATGAAAAAAAAATGTTAGCGTAGTTTATTAGTCTCATACGCTTGTTTTCTCTTCTGTGTAGCAACGAGAAATTCGTGATAAAAATGACAGTAGATTATTTATCCTAGAATAAGAATATACGATTCGAAATGATAATAAAAACTTAATAAACCTTTATTGATTATATTTTCTTCTGCTTTGAACTAAGAAGGAAAAAAACCAACAGAATCTTATTTATTCAGTTTGATGTACGGATCAATGATAATAATAATAAAACAATGTTGAAAAGAAAAAATGAGTAATTTTTCTGTGTTAAAGTGACATTATTTTGATAATGAAAAAGAACAAAAAACAAATCAGTATGATTTATTGTTATGATAATATTGATTATAAAAAAAAAGAGGAAAAAGATAATGTAGTCAAAGATTCTTTGGTCCTCGTTGAATTCGTACAGGTTTTGTCGGTTCGTTGAAAGATACTTTGTGATCACGCGTGTCATTATTTGAATCGAAGGATACATCTAATGATGATCGACGTGCTTTTGCTGCTGGAACTTGTCGTGGTGCAGCTTGATAGATAACTAAATCTGAACTTTGTGCACTTCTAATCGTCGAATGATTTAATGCGAGACATCGAGCGATTAATCCACCTACTACGACGACACCGATAAAAACTAACGCAACAATCGATTCAGGTGGTACATGTTCGTATTTTTTAGGTAAATCGTCGGGCATATTGATGTTCAATTAAATTCTATTATCTATCGTGATTCTTTGTTTCTAACTTCATAAATATAGATGCTCTTTTCCTTTCAAACGTATGTTATAGGTAAATTTTAGGCTGCCTCATCAAATAAAGAACATAAAGAGAAAAAACAGTCAACCGGATATGCATGCTAACATTATCTGACACGTAGATAAGAATAGTCAACAAAATCTTTTTTTTTTAAAACTATCAACGATTAAAATTCAAAATCATGAAACGAGTATTCTCATGCTCAAAGATTAGTTTGACATACGTACTTGTTTTCTGGATAATGATGAATGAATTTGATTGAAAATAGAAAAAGAATATCGCGTGTAAATTTATGTTCATTCATATTAATAATAAACGCTGATTGATCGTACACACAAAAATATTCGACTATCTTGTCTTGCAAATAAAACTCAACGAACGTGACATTTTCTAAAGTGAATTTATATCTATTAATCAAAAACACTGAATAATATTCGATGTGAAAAAAAAACAGAATAAGATGACGTATTTACTAAATGTAAAATGTTCCTTTATCCGTGGTTCTATTATTATCTATCGAAAGAAACCTTATAAAATGTCAATAAATTTTGTTTTTCGATTATGGAAAAGTAAGTCATGATATGTTCTCTATTGAATATGTTTAATGACTCATAAAACATATTAATCATTAGAAAATAGCGAAAAGAGGAAAGCGTTTTGCATTTATTAAGTTCAAAAGAGAAACTCTTCCGAAAGGTTTTTAGCTAACCTATGTATGATTCCTATTTTTATGATTCTCACGCAAGACATGTTAATCCAACCATAGAAAATGAGTCCGATGCAATGTTTTCCATGAATATGAGTAGTTCTTTCGCAGATTCTTTATGATTAATACAATGTACCCGACAAAATCATTAAATTTTAAATTCGACTTATCTCTCAACTATTTATTTGTACTCAAATAAAATTCGAGATAATAAATTTTGTTTTGATTATCAAAAAATCACAATATGTCGCGTAAAAATTTAATGATTGTCTAGATTTTTTAGTAATGACTTCATATTTAATATTAAAATATAGTTCATTTCTATCGCAAGTACTCATTTATGTCATAGATATAGAATGTAAAGAAGGACGCCGTATATTTTTAATTAATTATTGTTCATCAGATGGTGCAACACCTAAACAATTGTCAGATACAGAAAAATAACAATCATAATCATTGGATGAATGATCTTCATTGAATAAGTAAACAAAAGCTCCATTTTCTGATGGCATCCATGGTGATGCATAATGTTCATTAGAAAAACATTCACATGGATTGATAAATGCAAAATGTTTTGCACCTTTTTCAAGAAGTATCGGCAAAGTAACAGGCTAGATAATCAAGAAAAATTTTTGAACATATTTAATTCTAAGAAGAAAGAACAACGACATACTTGAAATCGTCGTTGATTCCATAATTGTTCAGTAAATTCTCTTCTCCAAGGATATGGACCTTCGAATGTCAAACCATTGATATCCGATAGAACGAATGAATTAACACGAAGAAGTTCAAGTGTACTTCGATTTTCATCCGAACGAAAATATGCAAAACCACCTAACTTAAGTAAATTTCTTTCGAATTGATCATCAACATTGATATTATTATTTTTATTGACAGCACATGGTGGATACAGCCAACAAAAATCTGTTGCATTCTCAGGAATGTTGGCAAGTGTACGTGCAAAACCTGCTAATGTTATCTGTGCGATAGGCGCAAATACACCGACGACTTGTTCATTTTCGTTTAATTTTCTCTGGCCAATTTGAATAATTCGATATTCATATTGATCAGGAAATAGAACTAATGAAAGATTCACTGCATGTACTTCTACTCGAATAAAGAAAAAACGATGTCAACTTTTTCAAAAAATAAAATTTTCTTTGATTGACATACCAAAAGGTCCGAGTGAATCGATTGGTTGCATTTGTAATGGATTGTTAAGGTCATTTATATTGTCAGTTGTATAGACCCATTGATTATTTCTATAGAAAATGACGCTATTTTCAGGAATTCCATGTTCTTGAATTTGTTGAACGATTGAAATCGGTACATTGTGAAAAACACTCATTTATTTTTCTTTATTGTCAGTTTTTTTTATTCTATCTTAATAAAGAACAACAACAACAACAACAAATAAACCTGCAATACTTTGTTTTAAATAGAGGGGAAAAAAACCATTACAAGGTCATACGTGAAATGTTTTTTTTATTTTTTATGCGAACGAGAAGAAAAAAATAACAGTAAAACATGTTGAAGCAAAAATTATTTTTATTATACGTAATCATAAAAAAACGTCCCCAAAGTTCACGAAATTTATCATCAACATTTGAATTTGGTGACGTACTTTTGAGATGAGTTCGAAGATTAGCTAATGTTTGAGTTTGATTTCGTTTTTGAGTCAATGAAAATGGCATAACATGTTTGTCAACTTGTCGATCAAGTG
>ERZ778026.2066-NODE-2066-length-22571-cov-5.186889_pt1 | contig 22571 bp, 20 predicted proteins | sample MGYA00375756_ERZ778026 | MGnify/ENA primary metagenome ERZ778026 (study PRJEB29350, sample SAMN05389820) | bioreactor metagenome | isolation source: Ammonium sulfate bioreactor | place: South Africa: University of Cape Town | collected 2014-02-18 ... | reverse complement strand
AGCCGAGGTCGAGTTCAAGGACGGTGCTGTAATCAATCTGGCCTGCCTCCGGCATCCCGAACAGCCCCTGGGCTTTGTAGTAATTGCGGAAAGCGTCAACTTTCTCCTGGCTGCGGCCCGTAAAGGTCAGGTACTCGCAGGAACGTTCGTCAGGCGGGAAGTAACCCATCGTCGCGCCGTATTCGGGAGCCATGTTGCCAATGGTAGCCCGGTCGGTCAATGGGATGGAAGCCGCGCCTTCGCCAAAGAACTCGACAAACTTGCCGACCACCTTGGCCTTGCGCAACATCTCGGTAATCCGCAGCACCAGGTCGGTCGCGGTAGCGCCCTCTTTAAGCGAGCCGGTCAGGTTAACGCCGACCACGTCCGGCGTCAGGAAGTAGACCGGTTGGCCCAGCATCCCGGCCTCGGCCTCGATACCGCCGACACCCCAGCCCACCACACCCAGGCCATTAATCATGGTCGTGTGCGAGTCGGTGCCGACCAGCGTATCGGGATAATACATGCCATCTTTTTCAAAGACGCCCCGCGCCAGGTATTCCAGGTTGACCTGGTGGACGATACCGATTTCAGGCGGGACTACCCGGAAAGTTTCAAAAGCCTGGGTGCCCCATTTCAAGAACTGGTAGCGGGAGTTATTGCGTTTGAACTCCATTTCCATGTTTTTCTGGAAAGCGTCGCTCACCCCGGCGTAGTCCACCTGGACCGAGTGGTCAATGACCAGTTCGACCGGGACCAGCGGCTCGACAATCTTGGGGTTTTTACCCAGGCGAGAAGCGGCGTCGCGCATGGCGGCGAGGTCAACCAGGAGCGGCACCCCGGTGAAGTCTTGCAGCAAAATCCGGGCGACCACGAAAGGAATTTCCTCGGTGCGTTCCGCGTTCGCACCCCAGTTCGCCAGCGTCCGCACGTCCTGGTCGGTAATTTTCTGGCCGTCATAGTTTCGTAAAACCGACTCTAACACCACCCTGATACTGACCGGCAGCCGGGAGATGTTCCCCACCCCTTCTTTTTCCAACTGGGGTAGAGAATAATACTGCCCGGTCTGACCGTTACCCAGGTCAAAGGTTTGTAAAGTGTTAAAAAGGTTATGTGGCATAATTTCTTATCTCCATAGAGGAATCGCCGTTCGTGTCTTTAGGAATGCGTGCCGCGCCGGGAAAACAAAAGCGAAGGTTTCCACGAGTGGGTAAAGGTTGGGTCAGGCGGGCGGCTGATTCAGCATTGAACCGGGCGAACAGTGCCTCATAATTATCCTCAAAATCAAATCTGGCCTAATTATACAATAAAACCGGGGCGGTCCACAGGTTACGAGGTCAAAATTTTTATTGCTTTTGATTATCAAATCAATAAGGGAAAATTCTTTTTACATGAAAGGTATTTCTAATCCTTAACTCGACTCTAATTATTTGATAACGCCTTTGAACGATTTTGTTAGCTTTAAGTACTATTTAATTTCTTTAATAGCTAAAGTAGAATAACCCAGAAGTGGAATAGCCCTGTCCAAATTTGCCCACCTAAATATTGCAGTGAAGCGCTGGGGATTAATATCATGGAGATAATCGAGCAGGTTATAGACCTTCCGAAGTTAGGCGCAACCGTGGTCGCGCACAACGCCGACAGCATGAGCCTCATAAATATCCTTCTTTCCGAGGAAGAATTTGTTGACGAAGCCCCTGACTACGGGTGGTATCTCACCCTCAAACACTTCGACCCCGCCAAAAAGGTTGCCCCCGCCTGGGTTGAACTGGACCCGGAAGAAGTTCAATTTCTCCAGCACACCCTGAAAAAAGCCCTTTATAAGCTGATAATCCTGGAAAAAGTCAAAATTGAAGGCACCTATACCCTGGTCTACGAAGGAATAAAGAACCTGCGGCTTGAGCTAAAAAGCCAGGAGAATAACCCCCGGCTCGAATTTACTCTCTTAAGCCCCGCTCAGAAGAAATATGTGACCAGGCTGGTGGCGGACGACATCCGGGCAATTCTTCTAAAACTTCCCACCGTCAAAACTACCGGCGAAGCGATGGTCAAACAATTAAAGACGATTGAAGCCCTGACCGAAAACCTGGTGAAACAATCGACGGTTAAACAAACGACTATCGCGCTCCCGGCGGCCCCTATGGCAACCATTTTTACAGCCGCGCAGCCAATAGACGGCGAACACCTGGTGAAACACCTCGAAAGAATGGCTTCTAAGACCAAAAAGGTATTATAGTTTCGAGCCAAAACCAGTTCCCCCAGACGAACTTCAAACTAATCTGTCAATAAAACACAATGCGGGTTTGCCACAAGCAGCCCGCTTTTTTACAACCTGTAGGCTATCTCAAAACTATTTACGCTTAAGAAGAAGTGGGATAGAATTATGATATGTACCACACCAACCATTCCTGGCAAATCTAAAATTAGGTTTGGAAAACCCAACTGAAAACCTTTGATTTCTTAACTTTACGATACAAAGATAAAGGGTGAATATGTTAATAGATAAGCGGCACCCTGGTAATTTGCAAAGAAATAATTCTGGAAACCAGGCATCAGTTTTTAACGGGAAATATGAACCACTTCAAAAATGGTTTTTAGACCAACCCAAAGAAACTGGAATTATTCACATATCCTTCAAAGAAATTGAGAGAGTTATAGGCCAGAAATTACCTTATTCCGCCAGAACCTATCCGGCCTGGTGGGCGAATGGAGATAACAGTCATTATCACGCTAAGTCCTGGCTTGACGCAGGGTGGAAAGTTGAAAGCGTAAACTTTGACGGGGAAGTAGTTTCTTTTCGGTTTTTTTGAAATAGAAAAAGGAATGGAGTGGTGGGCCCACCTGGATTCGAACCAGGGACCTGTCGATTATGAGTCGATTGCGCTAACCGCTGCGCCATAGGCCCGCCAATGTGGTAAGCTTAGAACTGGGCTTATTATAAACTATCGAAAGACGTTTTTCAACGCTATGTTCAAAATTCGGTTCGGCGTAGCCAAGGTTAATAAATACGCGGTCAAAGAGAGTGGCGATACGGTCGAAATAGTCGAGCGCCCTCTCGATACCAACTTCAATGGCGGCATGACCGCTATCCTGGTGGACGGCCAGGGCAGTGGTCGCTCGGCCAAGCAGACCAGCAACTTCGTGGCAAGCCATTGTGTCGAGTTGGTCAAGCAAGGCGTGCGGGACGGCACTATCGCTCGCTCCGCCAACGACCAGCTATTTTTTTATAAAAGTGGCGGCGTTTCAGCCACCCTCAACCTCATTAGCCTGGAATTTGCTACCAATACCCTGGTTATCACCCGCAATAATCCCTTGCCAGTCTACCTGGGTCGCTGGGAAGACCCCAACAAACCCGCAGGAGATGAAGCCTCCGAGGAAATAGTCACCGAGCCGGGCGAACTAAAGCCGGTCCTTTTGAGCCTGGACGAGGAGGCGGTTGAACTGGGCGTCCACCGCCTGACCAAGCCGGTCGTGCGGCAGTTCGAGTTAACACCGGGTATGCTGGTGGTAGCCTTTTCGGACGGCATCAGTCACGCCGGGGAACGCTTTAACGCTGCCGAAAAAGCCCTGGACGTGGCCGGGTTTGTCCGCGAAAAACTGGAGGCCGGGACACTCGACGCCGCCCAGATTGCCGACGAACTGCTCGAAATGGCGATGGTCGCCGACCGCCGCCGACCCCAGGACGATATGAGTGTGGTAGTTTTGACGGTTGCGCCTTCGGAAGTAGCTGCCGGAACACCTGTCCCGCGCCGGATGTCGGTCGAAATTTTCTCGCAGTAAGTGCGAAAGGGACCCACATGCTAACAAAATCAAAACCGCGCCAGTTCAAGCCTGTTATCGTGCTGGGGTTTGCGGCAGTTGTGCCCCTGGCACTTGTAATCCTGCTGGTAAATTTTGTTAACTTTGGCCCAAAGGTAGATTGGCAATTTGTCGATGCGCGGTTAGATTTTGTCGGTAAAATCGCCGTTGATGCAAACGGCAATATTTATATAGCCAACCAGGAACACATCTTCAAATACAGTAGCAACCATCAATTAATCGCGACCTGGGGAAAGCAGGAAGATAAATTACATTACCGAAGCGGCCTGGCGATTGATAAACAGGGCCGTGTTTTCGTCACCGAACAACGCAACAACAAAGTCGAGATTTACTCGCCGGACGGCCAGTTTATCAAAAGCTGGGGTGAGAGCGGGGGCAATCCCGGCCAATTGACCTGGCCGGAAGCCCTTGCTATCGACCCGGCGGGGTTCGTTTATATAGCAAATTCCGGTATCAACCGGGTCGAAAAGTTCGACCTGGACGGCCACTTTATCACCGGTTGGGGCGGCAACGGTTCGGCTCCCGGCTTATTTAAGGGGCCAAACGGGATTGCCCTGGATAGCAAGGGGAATGTTTATGTAACCGATGCGATAAATAACCGGGTCCAGAAGTTCGATGCTGACGGCAAATTTCTCCAACAGTGGGGCCAACCGCCCAACCAGTCGAGCAACCTATTGAACAACCAGTTGAACATCACCATTAAAAATTCTGGTCCAACTCTCCCGCTTCCGGCTCGACAGATGGCGGTGGCAGGTTATCTAGCCTTCCCTAACGATATAACGATTGACGCGCAGGGGAACGTCTATGTCGTCGATAGGGGAAACCAGCGGATTCAAATGTTCGATAGCAACGGCAAATTCATCCGGACCTGGAATAACAAGAAAGATTTATTCAGCCAACTGGAAAATCCGGGGAGTATCGCCCTGGATAAGGCCGGGAATATTTACGTCTACAACTGGGGTACGGACCAGGGCGTAATAAAATACACCCTATAACTCGGAGAAATAGCCCGATGAATGAGGACAAGAATTTAGAAACCGCTCAACTCAAGAAAATCCTCTGGATAGCCCTGGTAGCCTTACTCACCCCGGTGCTTATCGCGGTCTTTGTACCCGGTTTCAAGCAATTGACCTGGACTTATCATAATAGCGAAACGAGTATGGCTGGGAAAATTACCGTAGATAAAAACGACAACCTGTATTTTATCGAAAACGATAAACTTTCAAAGTATGACGCCCAGAACAACCTTATTGCCACGATAGACGGCAAAGAAAGGTACGGCATGAGTTTTGGTAGGGGCATCGCCGTTAATGAGGTCGGGGATATTTTTGTAATTAACGAATTGGAAAGTAACGTTGAAGTTTACGCTGCTAGCGGCCAATTTTTGCGAAGTTGGATGGTAAAAGACTCCAAAAAAGCTATTACTTACTCCGCCGAGGATATTGTGATTGATAGTGAAGGTTTTATTTACACACTGGCTACCGGTGGTAACCGGGTTCAGAAGTTTGATGAAAACGGCAATTTTATAACCCAATGGGGCCAGCAAGGTACGGAACCGGGCTATTTCAATAATCCTCGTGGTATGGCAATAGATGGTCAGGACCACATTCTTGTGGCGGACACTTTTAACAACCGGGTTCAGAAATTCGATAAAGACGGAAATTTGTTGCAGGTATGGGGCGGACAGCCGTCTTTTCAAACAAAATTCAAGCTGGGCGACTATAAAATTGGTCTGGAAATATATTTAGACGGGAATAAACACTTTAAGACTCCCCAGGACATTGCGGTTGACCGGCAGGACAATGTCTATGTGGCCGATACCCAGCACAAAACCATCAAGAAGTTCGACCCGGCAGGCAACTTTATAACCAGTTGGAACAACAGTAACGGGTTCTTCGACCAACTGGATAACCCCGGCAGCCTTGATGTGGACAGCCAGGGCAATGTTTATGTCTTCGACTGGTATTTCGACAGAATTCTAAAATATAAGCTCTAACCTAGCGCCAGCGACTGGGCCGGGTTTCGGGGGCGAGTTGAGGTTGGGGCTGAGGGGTATTAAAGTTGTCGCCATCACGCCAGATTGAGCGAATGGTCGGCAGATTGAGATAGTCCAGGCTGGTGAGGACCACGTCGGCCCCGGTAATCCGCCAGCGGTCGGTAGTAGGGCCGGGGACGCAAATGACCTGCATCCCGGCAGCGATAGCCGCCTCGACCCCGCTCCGCGAATCTTCCAGCACCAGGCAGTAGGAGGGATGGAGGGCAAAGGTTTCGGCACAGGCCAGGAATGGCATCGGGTTCGGCTTGCTGGCGTCGATCATGTCGCCCGCCACTATTACATCGAAAACCTCGTCCCAGCCGAATTTATCCATCATAAGGTAGACGTAATCGCGCACCCCGGCGCTGACCACGGCCAGGCGGAACTCGCTTTCCTTCAGAAGTTGGAGAGCCTCGGTCGCGCCCGGCATCAGCTCGATATTTTCCTCGGCCAGCCGCATAAAGATTTCCTGGCGTTCTTCCTGGATGGTCAGGGGGTCGTCCAGCAGGTTGAAGCGCCGCCGGAGGTAATCGGCATTGTCGTAATCGCGCTGGTCGAGTAGTTTAACCGCCTCGAACTCATCGAGTTGGACCTCGAACCGCTTCAGATACTCCTGCCAGGCTTCGATTTGCCAGCGTTCGCTATCCACTAGCAACCCGTCCAGGTCCAGGATGACCGCTTCAAACATTGGAAAACTTCTTTCTAGTTTGCGCCCCTATCCGAATCACTCACACCTTCAACTTCATTCGGGACAAAGGTCTGGAGGGCCGGGTCGTAACTTGCTACCGGCTTTACCGCCTCTACTTTCTCATCACCGGGCCGCTCCTTTGAACGCTGGCCGGGCCGGTATACTTCACTCTCGTCCAGCAAAGGTGCGCCTACGGCAGCATTCTCCAGTACTACCGGGGCCAACTCCTTGAGAAGGCCGTTCACCCACCCGGCAAAACTCTCGTCCGCAGGGGGGCGATACGGGGTAGCATCTTCGCTCACCAGGAAAAGCTCGACCCTGGTTTTAGAAATTTCGGCCAGCCCTTCTAATAAGGGAACGTAATCCGGCGCTTCCGGTTCCGGCGTTGCAGTAAACCGCACGATTAGCCGGTCGGGCCGGGCATCAACCTCTTTTAAAGTATACGGCCAGTTGTGGGCCACCGACAATTCCCTGAACTTCCGGCTGGCAGCAGCTTCGACAGCCGAGGGTATTTTTGACTCAACCAGACCGGTTTCTGCGGCCATTCCAACAATATTTGGAAGGTTAGATTCAAGCTGGCTTGTTTCAACCAAAGAGTCTGGCAGCACAACCTGGGCCGGGAATTTCCCACTTTCAGCCTCGACCGTCACCCACTCGCCCACCGCCGGGGAAAAGTTGCCTGCTTCACAAAAGAGCAGGGGTCCGGCGGAGACCGCCCTCACACCAATTATACGCCGGGACAAGTTTTCCAGATTAGTCATAGGCACCTCGCAACCGGCCCTACAGCCGGGGCAGGTGGTTGACAAAGAGGTCGCCCAGGGCCAGCCGGGGGCTGACATTGCTATCCAGTTCGGACTGGGCGCGGGTCAGCCATTGGAGCATTTCTTTTATCTGGCCCAGGTGCAGCCGGTCAGCCTGCGCCTGCAAGGTATCAAGTTTATCCTGGTTGGTAGCGTAGCGGCCCTGGCCGTTATAGACCAGGAGCAAATCGCGCCACCAGCCCAGCCACAGATTCAGCATGGTCACGACCGAAGCGCGGCGTTCGCCCTGGGCCGACCAGCGCGAGTTCAATTCCTCCGAGAAAGCCAACCGGCCCGCCTGGTCCGCTTTCAAGAGCGCTTCCATCTCCTGCACCGCTTCGTCCCGGTCATCCACGTCCTGGTGGGTTTTGTCGAAGAAAGCCCGGAGGGCATAGCCGGGCCGTCCGACCGCCAGCGCGGCCAGCTTGCGGGCCGTTGGTTCGTCCGCGCCCCTGGCTTCGAGGGCCTTTTCGATGGTTTCGGTCGGGACCGAACGCAACTCGAAAACCTGGCAGCGCGATACAATTGTCGGCAAAAGGGCGCGGTCGCTATCGGAAATCAGGATGATAATGGCGCGGGCGGGCGGTTCTTCCAGGGTCTTCAAAAAAGCGTTGGCGGCGGCAACCTGCATGGTCGCGGCGTCCTCCACGATAAAGACCCGCCAGGGGGCTTCGATGGGAGCGCGGCTGACTTCATGCTGCATGGAGCGGATGGTATCAATTTTGAGGTTAGCGTTGGCGCTGGTAGAGCCGGTGCCGCTTTCCATGCGGGCCTGCCATTCCAGGCTTATCACCGACACATCGGGGTATTTGTCGTCACGAATCATGCGGCAGGCCCGGCACTCCCCGCAAAAACGGAAGCCGAGCTGACCTTCGACCTTTGGGGGCGGGTTCAGGCAGGATAAAGCCATCACGAAATGATGGGCCAGGAAACTTTTCCCGATGCCGTTTGGCCCGCTAAAGACATAGGCGTGGCTCATTTTGTGGGTGTCGATACTGCTTTGAAGCAGCCCGGCCACCCACTCGTGCCCGATAAGCGCGTCCTGGAAAAGTTCTTCCGGGCTGTCCTCCCGTTCGTTATCTTCCCACACGGCTTATTCTTTCCGGTCCCCAAACGCGCCAGGGGTAGGTTGCTTGAGCGGTTCGACCCGGCGGCGCGGCGGCTTCTTCTCGATAACGGTCGGCTTGACCTCCCGGACTTTGCCGTCCTTGCCCATCTTCTGGCCCGGTTCGAGCGGCAGATAGGGGTTATGGCCTTTAAGACCCTTCTCCTGGGCGGCCTTGATGCGCTCCTGGCGCAGCTTTTCGCGTTCTTCGGGGGTCAGGCGAGGCCGGGGCGCAGCCGGTTCGGGCGCCTTTTTCTCGGCGGCCTTCGGTTTTTCTTTTTCAGTCTTTTCTTTATCGGGATTGAGGATGGCGGCGCGTTTGTAGCCGGGCAGTTGGGCCAGGGAGCGGGCTTCGGCGGCCACATCGGCGGGCAAGGTTTCCAGAATATAATCTTCGAGTTGCTGCTGCTGGGGAACGGTCATGTTCAGTTCGGTTTCCCAGCCCCGGATGGCCTGTTTTAGCTGCTCCAGTTTGCAGACCGGGTAGCTCATTTCTTCGGCCTGGATAATCTTGGTGCGCGGCAGCATAAAGACCACCACACCGTCCACCGGGACTTCAAGCCCTTTTTGCCCGAACCACTCGCGCAACTTCTTGACCTGGTTGTTAAGCTCCTGGGTCGGATTGCCGATACCGGGCTCCCCGACGGTGGCAAACCAGGTTGCCAGGCCCGCCTTGCGGCGATAATTGTCGTTGGACATCTTGAAATCGCCCATCTGGCTGCACGCTTTGATTATCATCAGGCCGCCGGGCGTGACCAGCAAGTGGTCTACGGCCACATTGCCAAACTTGAGCCAGCTATAGAGGTGGTAGCGGGACGGGCTGCCATCGAGGGCGGCGGCCAGCAATTTTTCTTCGCTGGCGATTTTGTAACCGCCGATACCGTGACGCCGGTTGTTAAAAGAGCCGCGTTTCGAAAAAATAAGACCGAGAATCAGGAAGGGGTAGCCAAGAAAGACCAGGGTAGCATTCCCAGCGAAAAGAAAAAGGACCGCCATCGCCGCGACCAGTCCCAGGATACCTAGCCAGAAAAAAAGCCGGTTAAGTTTTACCTGACGGTCAATCTCAACCTTGTTAGCAACAGATAGCAGCACTTAAAAACTCCTCCCAGGGGAGCCGGGCCGGAAAAAATCCAAAAACCGGCTCGCAAATTTTACTCGTAGCGAAAGTCCAGCAGTTCGACCAACCGGGAGACCGAAGTCAGGTTGGCAATTGATGACCATTTTTCCAGGGTTGGCCGCAGGCTTCGTTCCCAGATAGCAAAGTCCACGCTGTTGCTGGTGAACCAGGCGTTAAAAGCTTCGCGGTTCTCGTAGATAGTTACGGCCAGGAAGCGGCCCACGCCATCCCCTTCTTCGACCCGGAACAACTTGATAGCCTTGACACCCTTGACTTTGCCGTATTCGGGAATGATACCCAGGCGAGTCAATTCTTCCAGTTCGCGACCTTGATGACCGGTGCGTAATTCCCAAAAGTTGAAGGTCCAGAACTCACCCATCGCCACTATCTCCTTCACCTGCTTAATTATGCCGGTTGGCTGGCAACGTACTCCTTGAAAATTATTGAAGCGTTCTGACCGCCGAAGCCAAAAGAATTGCTCATGGCAACTTTAATTTTGAAAGGCCGGGCGCGGTTTGGTACATAATCCAGGTCCAAATCTTCATCCGGCGTTTCATAGTTGATGGTCGGGTGAATCATCTCATTTTTCATCATCAGGAGGGTGGCGACCGCCTCGACACCGCCCGCCCCGCCGAGCAGGTGCCCGATCATGGACTTGGTGCTGCTCATCGGAATCTGGTAGGCGTAGTCGCCAAAGACCTTTTTAACGGCCACGGTCTCCATCCGGTCGTTGAGGTCGGTGCTGGTGCCGTGAGCGTTGATATAGTCAATGTCACGCGGAGACAGTTTGGCGCTGTGCAGGGCCCGCCGCATCGAGCGAACCGCTCCCAGGCCCGAAGGTTCCGGGGCGACCAGGTGATAAGCGTCGCAGGTCGCGCCAAAGCCGACGATTTCGGCATAAATGTGAGCACCCCGCGCCAGGGCGTGGTCGAGATTTTCCAGGACCAGGGCCGAAGCCCCTTCCGAGGGGACAAACCCGTCCCGGTCTTTATCGAAAGGACGGCTGGCGGTAGTGGGCGACTCGTTGCGGGCGCTGCTCATGGCGCGCATCACGCAGAACCCGGCCAGGCCCAGTTCGCTGATAGGCGCTTCCCCGCCGCCCGAAATAACCACCTCGGCGTCCCCGCGTTTGATAATCTCGGCGGCTTCCCCGATGGACTGGGTGCTGGAAGCGCAGGCGGTAATGATGGTCGAGTTGTAGCCTTTGAAGCCGAGTTGCATGGCAATCTGGGCGGTCGGCATATTCGGCAGGATAATCGGGATAAAGAAAGGGCTTAACTTCATGCCGCCCTTATCGAGCATGGTGCGGACCCCGGCCTCGGTTTCGGGATAGGCGCAGTTCCCGGTCCCCCAGACCACGCCGTACTCGTCGGCCATATCGCCTTCCACTTCGAGTTTGGCGTCTTGCACAGCCTGGCGGGCCGCCGCAACCGCGAACTGGCTGCTGCGGGACATGCGCCGGGCATCTTTGGGGTCCATCCACTCTTTAGGGTTCCACTCTTTGACTTCCCCGGCCACGTGAGTCGGGTAGTTGGTGGGGTCGGTGAGGGTCATGCGGGCAATACCGCTCTGGCCCTTTTTGAGGCCGTTCCAGAAGTCTTCGACATTGTGGGCAAGCGGGTTGACCGTACCCAGGCCGGTAATAACCACCCGGCGGGGTTTGGGTTCTTCTTCGCCAAGCAACACCGGTTCGGGCTGGGTTGTAATATTGGCAGCCGGGCTGGCCTTGTGGACAATATCGGCCAGCAAGTCGTCCAACTGGCTATCGAAGGACGAGCTGCCTTCGCCGGGAGCGCGGTTCTCGGCCTCCAACAGGCTCATTCCGAGGCGGGCCAGGCGGTTTTTAATCTCTATAAGCTGCTCTTTATCAAACTCTGGTCTTTTTTGATCCATCTGGAATTGTTTACCTACTCCCCCACTGTGAAAGGGCCAATATACAGGTCTATAACGCTAAATGCCGGGCATTCAGGTGCCTTAAGCAAAGCAGCCGGTAAAAGGTTTAATTGGAGCTTCCGGCAGAAAAATCGCAGGAATGAGGATGAAAAGCGGGTAATTTGCACCTTCCCTTTGCGGTCCGCTTAATAGGCTTTGACAGCCTATGTACCCGCGATTATACTACAACCACCGGGTAATATAAAGTCACACTTATCGGCCCGCAACCCTTACCCTGGAAGAAAATCTTGGAAGACGCACCCCACAATTTAACTCAAAAAATCGACCTCTCTATCGTGGTGGTCAGCTATAACACGGTCGGTTTGCTCCGAAAGTGCCTGGCGGCGGTCTACGCCAACCCGCACCCGCGCTATACCTTCGAACTGTTCGTGGTGGACAACGCCTCCGCCGACGACAGCGTCGAGATGGTCCGGCAGGAATTCCCCCAGGCTATCCTTATCGCCAACCCGGACAACCGGGGTTTCGCGACGGCCAGCAACCAGGGGCTCGCCCAGGCTAAAGGCGATTTCTTGTTGCTCCTGAACCCCGATACCGAGGTGCAGGGTCCGGCCCTGTGGCAAATGCTCGGTTTCCTGGAGGCCGAGCCGCAAGCGGCGGTGGTCGGCCCGGCCCTGCTCTACCCTGACGGCACCTTCCAGGAGAGCGCCTTCCGCTTTCCGAGCCTGGGCCAGATTTTCTTCGAGTTCTTCTCCGTTAACTGGCGGCTGACCCGGTCCCGGCTGAACGGGCGTTACTCTCGTCAGCTTTACGAGGGCGAATATCCGCAGGCTTTCGAGATTGATTTTCCGCTGGGAGCCTGTCTGATGGCGCGGGCCTCGGTAGTGGCGAAGGTCGGGTTGATGGACGAATCTTTCTTCATGTACATGGAGGAGATTGACTGGTGCTACCGGATAAAGCAGGCGGAGATGCCGGAGGGGTATCGCCCGGTGGGGTTGCGGTTCCGGCCCGGTCGGCGGCATCCGAGCCACTGGAAGATTTATTCGCTGCCCGCCGCGAAAGTAATTCACCACGCCGGGGCCAGCACCCGCCAGTTCCGCCAGGAGATGCTGGTGCAGTTGTACCGCAGCCGCAGCTATTTTTACAAAAAACACTACAGCCTGGGCTTCCAGCGCGGGGCGCGGCTAATTACGGGGTTAGGGCTGGCCTTCCATTCGACCCAGGCCCTTTTCGCCAGGTTGCGAGGGAAACTCAGCCGTCGCGAGACCAACGAACGGCTGGCGGCCTACCGTCGCATCTGGCGGCTGAACTAATTTTGCCCTTCCTTTTGTCATTCCGACCGTAGTCGAAGAATTTCAGCGCCATTAGGGTAAGTACTATTCCTGGGGTTATTTTTAATTCACTTGAATTTAGAATAAATTATGAGCAACGCCCAAAACCCCACTTTAGAAAGTCTTTTCAAAGAACTGCTGGACAAAGTAACCACTTTGAAACCAGATCACGAAAATTTTATCTTTTCCGCTAAAACCTTACCCATTCCTCCACCTGTTATAGAAACGGACCAGCTATGGATTTATAAATGTAAACATGGCTATAACGATTTTTTCCAGACTGACAGGCTAGATTTCAACGCTACTAAAGAAATGTGCGGCTATTTAGGCTTGCTCACCCTGGCCGTCCTTTTCCATGAAGAAGTTGACCAGGTCGAATTAAAGTTAACCAACCCTGATTCTCATATTAAAAGAATAATAATAGAGTTTAAATACGAGACATTAGAAAATATATCGTCGGGTTATTCCCACCGCCCTTTTGCCACTAATTATTATCCTTCTACCATTGAAAAACATCCCTGGTATTATTCAAGAGTCGAGATCGACCCTTACAATTTGCCATGTTTTTATTTAACCGACTTTGAATATCCACCAGTTAACAAGGATGAATGGGAAAGTCGAGATACAATCAATGGTTTTGGCAGTGACGAAGGTAGTGCTAGATTAGCGGAACTCTTTTTGAATTTAGCCCACATTGAAAATGAAACAGATGAAATTCAACTTGAGGGCGAAGCAGGCTTTCGAGGTGTGGGGCGCTTGAGCGCCGAAGTTTCTATATTTCTTCCCGGTAGCCTTGGCTGGATTGCACCTGAAGACTAATATTCTGAAAACAGAAAGAGGTCCGGGATGCTTTTCAACATTACCGGACCTTTTTATTTTGGCTTGATTGTTAGGCCGCTTTTTCGAGGGCCAACTCGCTATCGTGCGAACCCGAAACCACGACGTCGGGGTCTTTGGCGGTCTTGCGGCTGACCAGTTCGAACATCGGTGAGGCCATCAGGGTCGTGGCGATTGCCATAATGACCAGGACCGCGAACAGGGTCGGCGTAATTATCTTCTGGTCGAGACCGATGTTGAGGGCAATCAGTTCCATCAGGCCGCGAGCGTTCATCAGGCTACCGACCGAGAGCGAAATCCGCTGCGACTCGCCGCAGGCACGGGCCGCCAGCCAGCAAGCCACGAATTTGCCGCCCACCGCCGCGACCAGCACCAGGCCCGTCACCAGCCACAGGTAAGGGTTCGATAACAGGCCGATGCTGGTATTCAGGCCGGAGTTGATAAAGAACAGCGGCAAGAGCACGGCCACGGTCAACGGCTCGATTTTCCGCATCAATTCGCGGGAGAGCAAGCCGCGCGGCATGGATGTACCAAAGATGAAGGCCCCAAAGACAGCATAGATACCCAGGCTATCGGTCAGCCAGGCCGAAAGGGCGACCAGGGCCAGGATACCGGCCATTACACCGCCGCTGACTTCCTTGCGCCGCTCGACATACTCGCCCAGGGGTTTGAGTACTCGGCGCATTACGAAAACATTGAAAAGGAGGAACAGCGCCCCGCCGCCGATTGCGAGCAGCGCGATAGAAAGGTTGGCCTTGAAACTGGCAAGCACCACGGCCAGGACACACCAGGCCACCGCGTCATCCATCGAACCGGCGGCCAGGGCCAGGGTGCCGAGCGGCGTACCGGACAGCCCGCGTTCGTGGATAATCCGGGCCAGCATCGGGAAGGCCGTAATCGACATAGCCGCGCCCATAAAGAGCATCGCAATCCAGGCGTCTACCTTGCCGGTAAAAAAGGTAGTATCCTGGACCAGGAAGAAGGCCAGGCCCGCCCCCAGCACGAAGGGAGCCAGGATACCCGAAAGCGAAACCGTCGCGGCGCTTTTAAGGCGAGAACGAATCAGACTGACATCGAATTCCATCCCGATAACAAACATGTAGAGGACCAACCCGACCTGGGCCACGGCATAGATTAATGAGCGGGATTCTTTAGGGAAAAGCTGGGCCTGTAACTGGGGAGCCAGCAGACCAAAGACCGACGGACCCAGCACCACCCCGGCAATCATTTCACCGACGACCTGGGGCTGGCCGAATTTTGTTCCTAGATAGCCGACTACCCGGCAAACCATTAAAATTACAAAGATTTGTAGGAAGAATAAGACCGATAAATCGAAATTGGTCATCTGGTACTCCTGGGTTTTTTATACTCTGGTTTTATTTTGAAGTCTGGTTTTATATAGGCTAAATTTTACATAGACGAATTTTCGAAAGGATCTATAACCTGGGTTGAGGGTAGCATAGCCGTAGGGCGTAGCCGTATGATAGGTGTCACTGGATTTATATGCCCTGAGTTACAAGCTTGCGCCGCTTTAGCCGGGGCTTGACGCCGGGAGAATTTCGTTTAGAGTGAAGCGGTAGCTTTTGGAAACACTCTTTTTAACCACCGGGAGAAGCTTTTTGGACATTTTTGACGATTTAGCGGAACGCCTGGACGTTTATGCCCGGCGCTGGAAAATAGAGTTTTCGGACCGGACCCTTGAAACGCCGTCTTCAACGCTGGCCTTTGGGACCCTCAAAGACACGCGCACTCCGGTCGTCCTCAAACTCATCAAACCGCGCAGCGACGAGCATAACGCCTGGCGCTGGCTGGAATATCACGCCGGGCAGGGCGCGGCCCGGCTGCTGGCCCATGACGAAGGCGCCCTACTTTTGGAACAGGCCATTCCCGGCTCCGAACTGGTCGAAGTGGTGCGGGCGGGGCGAGATGACGAAGCGACCCGGCAGATGGCGCACATCATCGGGCGGCTTTGCGGGGAAACGAATGGAGCCAGGGCTATACCGATCGGCTTCAAGACGGTCGAGGCGCTAGGAAACGCTTTCGAACGGAACAGCCGGGCGTTACTAACCGCCAGAATCCCGGCGGAACTGCTGGACCGGGCCAGCCACCTTTACGGAAAACTTTGCGCAACCCAGGGACCGCGCCGCCTGTTACACGGCGACCTCCACCACTATAACGTGCTGCGCGACACCCGCCACGGCTGGCAGGTGATTGACCCCAAGGGGGTAGTTGGGGAGATGGCCTACGAGACCGGGGCCATGCTGCGCAACCCGATAGAAATGCCGCAGTTCTATCCCAACCCGCGCATCCTCAAAAACCGGGTGGGAATACTCTGCCAGGTTCTCGGCCTGAACGAAGAACGGGTGCTGGAGTGGTGCTTCTCCCAGGCCATCCTTTCAGCAGTCTGGTCCATCGAAGACAACGGGAGTGAAGCGGAAATAAGCGCGACCTTACGCCTGGCCGAAACCGGCTGGGAACTCCTGCAAACCCGCTAATCCGGCCTTTTGTGAAAACCGTAACGTAAGCGTTTACGTAAATTTACTCATTATTTTCGTCTATCTTTTCACTAAGTTTGATAGACGTTCTAATTTCCCATTAATTTTCGGGCCTGTTGGAATAAATTATGCTCAAACTAATCATGGGGAATATCCGGCGCGGTAGAGACACGAATAAATATTGCCGGAAAACCCGGACTGAGGCCAGTTTGAGTTCAATTTTCTCGATTTTCAAACCGGCCCAACAAGGGTAAATTCAGTAAAATTGCTTGCGTAACCTTTACGTCTTTTTAGTATCTTCATACGTCACAGCCAGAATTCATCTACAAGTTTTTAAAAACTCGGCCAGAAACCTATTGACAACCGGGAGATTAAATCTTACAATCAACGCAAGGTAAACGTAAACGTTTACGTAAGGCTTTAATCAAGGTGGATTGAGGAACGTCAATGGCCGCTACTCTGCTCGATATTGCCAAAAAGTTAAACATCTCCATAGCAACTGTTTCGCGGGCCCTGAACGACCGGCCCGGCGTGGGTAGCGATTTGCGCCAGCGCGTAATCGAAACCGCGAACGAACTGGGCTTTGTGCCTAACATGGCCGCTCGTAGCCTGGTGACTTCTCGCACCCAAACTATTGGCTTTGTCATCCATCCCTTTGACCAACCTTTTTCTTCCGACCCATTCTATTTCCCAATTCTGATGGCGATGGAGGCGGAACTGGTAAACCAGGACTACCACATCATGCTCACCAGCGTCAATAACGACAGTCTGACCAACCTGCGGATGGTCGAGCAGAGCCGGGTGGATGGGCTTATCCTGGCCGGGCCAAATCTGAACCCGCAGTTTGTTGCGGCTACTCTCAACCAGGGTATCCCGGTGGTCCTCATCGACAATAAGCCGGGCTATCGCAAGGCGAATGTCATCCTGACCGACGATGCCGGGGGCGCTTACGAAGCGACGACTCACCTGGCCGGGCACGGTCATACCCGAATTGCCCATATTGGCGGACCGCTGGAATGGGTCAGTAACCGCCATCGTTACAACGGTTATCGTGCGGCTATGCGCGACAATGGGTTAGCCGAGAACGTCCGGGCCATCCACAAAGATAGTACAACCATTGCTACCGGCGAACAGGCGGCAGCGGAATTACTCGATAGTCCCGAACCACCGACCGCAATCTTTGCGGCCAACGACTCAATGGCCCTGGGTGCGGCCAGGGCGGCGGCAGCGCGAGGTCTGAGCATACCGGGCGACCTGGCCCTGGTCGGCTTTGACAATATCTCGGTGGCCGAGCATTTCTCACCGCCGCTGACAACGGTTCGGATTTTTAAGGAACAAATAGGCCGTATGGCGGCCCACCGCATCCTGGAACTGGTGAATGAGCCAGATATTCCACCGGTCGAATCCAGCGTCTCAACCGAGTTAGTTACCCGGCAATCCTGCGGCTGTAACTAATCAACACTAAACCATACATTTAGCAACAACCCAATAAGCAACATCGAACCTTATTCTTTTGATTTCAAGGTTGAATTTAGTATCCCCTGCGACGCAGTGGGGGATAAAGGAGTAGAAGATTATGCCTTTCAACAAGAAGCTGGCTGTCACAAGCCTGCTGCTCATTATGAGCCTGGTACTGGCTGCCTGCGGCGACGCCACCAATACCAGCGCCCCCGCCGCGGCGACCACGGCTGCCGGTAGCGCCACGACCGCCGCAGGGAGCGCGACCACGGCGGCTGCCGGAGCTACGACCGCTGCCGGTGGGACCGCCACCACGGCTGCCGCCGGCGGCCCTAAGGTGGAACTGACCATGTCAATCTGGGCCGGGGTTGATGAAGCCAAAGAATTCCAGGCCATCCTTGACAAGGTCAATGCCAGCGCCACGACCTATCACGTGACCGTCCAGGCCAGCCCGCAAGATTACATGACCAAGTTGCAGACCGGCCTCGCTTCCGGGACCGCTGCCGATATTTTCTGGGTGGACGTGGATAACCTCTCCGGCCTGGCCTCTAAAGGCTCGCTGCTCGACCTGACCGCCATGGTTAAGAACCCGCCGCTAACCTGGACGACTATTTCCAGGGGGCCCTCGATGCCGGGACCTATAAGAGCAAACTCTACGGCTTGCCCTGGATTTCGCAGCCGTTGGTCCTTTATGTCAACCTCGACATGTTCAAGGCCGCCGGGGTGAACCCGCCGACCAACGACTGGACCTGGGACGATTTCCTCAAAGCGGCCCAGAAGTTGACGGTTGACACCAGCGGCAAGACCGCCGATGACGCGGCGTTCAACCCCAAACAAATCAAACAGTGGGGCTTTACCTCGAACAGCGCCGACTGGCCGCCGACCACGATGTATATCTGGCAGGCCGGTGGGAAGACCATCTCGGACGACTTCAAGACTTCCCCGATTGACTCGCCGGAAGCCGTTAAAGGTGAGCAGTGGTACGCCGACCTGGTAAACAAGTATCACGTCACCCCGACCGCGACCCAGGTCAAGGACCAGGGCTTTGACACCATGTTCACCAACGGTAAAGTCGCGATGTTCGTCGGTGGTGCCGCCGACTCGCTGGAAACCCGCGACGGCATGAAAGGCCAGGCCCAGGCTTTCCTGGTACCGAAAGGCCCGGCGGGTAACCGCCTGACCCAGGCCTATATCGCTTTCGATGCTATCAACGCCAAGAGCAAGAACCCGCAGGCCGCTTACACCGCCCTGGCCGACATCACCGATGCCATCCAGAAGTGGAAAGTGCCGGTCCCGCGCAAGTCGCTTTCGACCAAAGAGGCGATCCAGAAGGCTCAACCGAAACGCCCCGCCGCTTCGATTGATACGATTGTCGCAGCCTTGCCTGACGCCAAAGCCGCCCCGGTTTACCCCGGTTACGCCCAGTGGGCCGACATCTGGAACACCCAGTTTATCGACCCGCTCTTCCGGGGGACTGACACCGCCGAAAACCTTGCCAAGAAGGTGCGCCCGCAACTGGAAGCAACCTTACCCAAGTAGGAACATTCCGGGGATGGCCGTCCATTGGGCGGTTGTCCCCGGTTTACCTTCGTCTAAAGTTATCCTGAAAAGAAATACCGTGATACTTAAAAAGGTTTGAAAGAGCAACCTGGCGGAATTTCGAGAAGAACCAAAGAGGAGGACGAAATGGTAGGGGACCCTATCGGTGATTATCTCCCAACTTTAATCCGGTTTGTGGTACTGGCGGTGGTCGTCCTGGGCGTGAGTGTGGGTGTGCATTATGTATTGCGGAATGTTTTTCACCTGAAACGGGACATCGCCATCGGATTTTCCCTGATTACGCCCTGGATTCTCGGTTTTCTGATTTTCAACCTGATTCCGATTGTTTCGACCTTTGTCCTGAGCTTTACCGATTACAACCTGCAACAGACCCCCAACTTTATCGGGACCCAAAACTACGAAACCTTAATCGGTAGCGACATAAATTTCTGGCCTTCCATCCGGCTGACCGTCCTTTATTCGGTCATAAGCGTACCCATCAGCGTAACTTTATCGCTGCTGTTGTCCCTGGTCTTGAGCCGCAACCTGAAGGGCATCGGCGTTTACCGGGTGCTTTACTACCTGCCCTCGATTGTCCCGGCGGTAGCGGTGGTGCTGTTGTGGCGCTGGATTTTCAACCCGGACGTGGGCCTGCTCAATTTGATTCTTTCGCCCATTCTTAACCTGACAAATACTCCCTCGCCCGACTGGTTCGGTGACGAAAAGTTTGTGCTGCCCGCCTTTATCATCATGAGTCTGTGGACGGCCCTGGGCAACAACACCGTGATTATGCTGGGAGCCCGCAAAGGGGTTGCTGGCGACCTGTACGAGGCCGCCTCGATTGACGGGGCTAACTCCTGGACCAAGTTTTTGCGCATCACCATCCCGATGATGACCCCGGCGATTTTCTTCCTGGTCGTGGTCGAGTTTGCCAGCGCTATGCAGTTGTTCACCCCGGCGGCATTCGCCAGGGCAACTCCCGCCGCCGGGCGCTTTATGAACCTTCTAATCTATACCTACGGGTTCCAGCAGTCCCGCATGGGTTACGCGACCGCCCTCGCCGTGATTTTGTTCCTGCTGATTCTGGCGGCCACGATTGTCCTTTTCCGGTCTCAGGCTCGCTGGGTCTATTACGAAGGCCAGGAGCGCTAAGAGATTGAACGCCAACGCGAAAGGATTTTGTTTATTATGAGCGCAACGGTTACCCAAAGCACAGCCTCGCCGGGCAACGCTTCCTGGAATCCGGCTCGCATCCGGCGGGTTATCGGCAAAGCCATTGCCTATATTCTTGTTTCGGCCCTGGGCGTGGTCTTTTTGATACCGCTTTTCTGGCTGGTTTCCAGTTCGCTAAAAATCGGTAACGAGATTTTCGACCAGCCGGTCCAGTGGTGGCCCGCCGTACCCCAGTGGAACAACTACCCGGACGCCTGGAACGCCCTGCCCTTTACCCGGTTCCTTTTTAATACCCTGTTCGTGACCCTTTTGCCGCTGGTGGCCGAGGTTTTAGTGTCGGCAATCGTGGCCTACGGGTTCAGCCGCTTTGTCTTTCCGGGCCGCAACATCCTGTTCCTGGTAATGATTTCGACCATGTTCCTGCCCGACGCGGTTAAACTCATCCCGACTTTTATTATCTGGAACTCGTTTGGCCTGATTAACCACTACGACCCGCTGGTGCTGGCCTCGGTGCTGGGCGGAACCCCTCTTTTTATCTTCCTGATGCGCCAGTTCTTCTCGACCATCCCGAAGGAAATCGAGGAAGCGGCCCTGATAGACGGCGCGAATGTCGTGCAAACTTTCATGCGCGTGATGTTGCCGCTCATCCGGCCCGCCCTGCTTTCGGTCAGTATTATCGGTTTCCAGGGGCACTGGAACGACTTCCTCGGCCCCCTGATTTACCTGAATGACCAGGCCAAATACACCCTGACGGTCGGCATGTACTTCTTTACCGGCGGCGTCAACGAGCGGCCTCACTGGGAGTGGTTGATGGCAATGTCCACCCTGATGATAATTCCAATTCTGATTTTGTTTATCATCTTCCAGCGCTACTTTATCGAGGGGCTTACCTCCGGCGCGGTCAAAGGCTAGGCGGCCAACCGCTTTAGTAATTGTCATTCTGTGGCTTCGCCACAGAATCTCCGCGCCGTTGGCGAATACACAGTCCAGGTGTGTTAATTGAACTACTTCGGGTGTCACAGGGAACGAGTTGGACTTAACGGAAACGAAACCATAGGAGAAAAATGACTACTGAAACCGACCAATTCCGCCTGGAACGGCGCGGGATTATTATCGAGCCGGACCCAAACCGGCCTTACGAAGCGGGAGGCGTCCTTAACCCGGCGACCGCCCGGCACAACGGCGTTTCGTACCTGCTTTACCGCTCGGTGGCCGCCGAGCCGGTCAACTATTCGCGGATTATCGTGGCGGAACTGCACCCCAGGGGCGACGGCCTGGAAGCCAGGCGACTGGATAAAATCGCCCTCGAACCCGAAGCGCCTTACGAAAAATGGCAGGACGGGGTCCACGGTGGGGTGGAAGACCCCCGCGTGACCCCACTGGAAGACGGCACCTACATCATGGCCTATACCGGTTACGGGGATGGACCGGGCGGCGACGCTTTGCCACGTATCGCCCTGGCCCGCTCAACCAACCTGCTCGACTGGGAACGGCTCGGCCTGATAAAGTACACCCCCCTCGAACTCAAGGGGCGCTCCGGTCGGACTTGTACGATTGATATGCAGACCATCTCGAACAAAGACGCCATGCTCTTTCCCGAAAAAATCGGAGGGCGTTACGTCCTGATGCATCGCCCGACCTTCCCGCATGCCATCGCCCAGGACCACGGCGTCCCGGCCTCGATCTGGCTTTCCTATTCGGACGACCTTGTCACCTGGACCGACCATACCCTGCTGCTTTCGCCCCAAGAGTCCTGGGAACGGCTCAAAACGGGTGGCGGCACCCCACCTCTGCGGACGCCCGAGGGCTGGCTAATCTTTTACCACGCCGTGGATGGCGACAACGACGCCGACCCGGACCGCAAATACCTGGCAGGCGCGGCCCTGCTCGACCTGGCCGACCCGCGTAAAATCCTGTATCGTTCGGCGGAACCGGTCCTCAAACCCGGCACCAAAGAGGAACAGGTCGGGGTAGTAAACAATGTGGTCTTCCCGACCGGCTTTTTAACGCTGCCGGACGGGCGGGTCCAGGTGATTTACGGAATGGCCGACCAGGCTATCGGTCTGGCCGAAACGGTCCGCCCGGTCCTTTAAGCCAAAGCCCTTTCAAACTGGAACAGGATTAAGCGTGATGCCTCCAACCTCCTCCACGTCTGTCCCGGAGCTACGCTCCGGGCAGGCCACTTTGACTTTCAGCCAGGCGGAAGACGGCCTTTACCGGGCCATTTACGCGGTCAGCAATCAACCGGTATTTGTGACAACTTCGTTTTGCGGCGGGGCTTTCGAGTTTTTAATCGAAAACGCCA
>ERZ778026.2046-NODE-2046-length-22760-cov-97.645012_pt1 | contig 22760 bp, 19 predicted proteins | sample MGYA00375756_ERZ778026 | MGnify/ENA primary metagenome ERZ778026 (study PRJEB29350, sample SAMN05389820) | bioreactor metagenome | isolation source: Ammonium sulfate bioreactor | place: South Africa: University of Cape Town | collected 2014-02-18 ... | reverse complement strand
TACCTTCTACATTTTGTCGAGGTTCACCAGGTGACTATTTCTTTCATTCTTTTTTCCTTTCTCTCTCTCTCTCTCTCTCTCCCTCCCGTTCTTCTCTGCTCTCTTATGCTCTTCGTTCTTTTATGTGGTTATAAATTACATATCGTTAGGTTTTCATTTTTCTTCTCATTTGATCTAGTTTATCAATCGTTTAGATGAAACTCGATTGACAAATAAACGAGTTACTGAATGCCATCAACATTCTACACCTTTAGCAATATCCGGCAATCCTGCCTTATTCACTCAAACTTCTCAATCCTCGATATCTTCTCCAATCTTTATCAATCGTCGTAGACCTCCAAGTACCTCCACCATGACATCCTATTCTGCATTGAAACGTAAAGCTCAACGATCTGACGTATCATCGAATACATCACGGGTAGAGTTTTCTTTGTTGCTTTTTTTTTGATATTATCAAGAGTATTTTCCTTTCTTTTTAAGTTTCAAGTTAATCTCGAACATGTCCTTGGATTTACTTCTATATCTAATTCAGTGGTTAGCCAAGATCATTCAACAATAGCTTATGCTGCTGGGTAAAACTTCTTGCTTAGTTTTGTGTGTGTGTTTCAAATGTTCATTTTGATAGTTCAACTGTTGTTCTCTATGATATTCAAACACAAAAACAAGATTTTATTATAAATACAGCTCGAAAAGCGATAACATCATTGTCACTCTCAACCGATGGACGATATTTAGCTACAGGCGAAGTAATTTACAGAGATTGTTTATACTTTTTTTGGTAAATTTGACCTGATTTCAGGGTGGTCATGATCCAAAAGTTCGTGTTTGGGATTTAACTGGTGATAAATCGACTTGTATCGAATTAGGTGATCATAAATTTGCCATTGATTGTGTTGTAAGTTTAATTAAAATAGAAAAGACAAACTAATATTTTCCTGTAAACTAATAAAAATATTTTCATTTTTCCTTGGAAATCATTTTCTAAATGAAGTGAAACGGAAGAATAAATTCATTTCGGAAATGAAGTTTATTCGACCGTGTGACCGGGAAGGAAGATAACTTCCGTTTTATTTGGTTGCGTTTTTTCTTTGTAGTGTTTTTCACCTAATGTCGATCGTCTTGTCTCAATTGGATCTCTGCATGATGGAAATATTTATGTTTGGAATTGGAAAGAAAAGAAAAAACTTGCGTCAAACAAATGCACATGTGCAGTATGGACAAAAAAATAAATAAAATTTAAGATAAATTCGTAACCATTTGTTTTCTCTCTCTCGCTCTCAAGATTCGTCGAGTTGCATTTGCTGAAGATGGAAGTTATTTTGTTACAGTCGGAAATCGTTATGTTAAATTTTGGTATTTAATGTCAACATCATCAGTATGAATATGAATAACTTGAAAAAACGAAATTAATATGAATTTGTTCTAGTTGGAAGTCATGCCATTACGTGGTCGTTATGCGATCTTAGCTGAACGTAAAGATAATTTCTTTACGGATGTTGTTTGCGGACGAGGTGATTGTGCCGGTATGACTTATGTTCTCACATCGAATGGACTTGTTTGTCAATTCGATGAACATCGACAAATGCGTGGCGAACGTGATCTTCAAGTTGAATTTTCCTTTTCAAATGAACAACATTTTATTAATTAAATTTTCTTAGGAGAAAACGAATTGTCTCGCTATTGGCGATTTGTATCTCGTCGTTGGTTGCGCCAAAGGTGCTGTCTATATTTTCTCTCCTCAAACACTCGATTATATTATGTCTGTACCATTACCACATTATCTCGGTGTTGATATTGGTTTTATAACATCGATTGAGTAAGAACGAAGCAAAGACTCTGTTGAATAAATTGACTATTTCTTTTCTTTTTTTACTAAAGACAAATGATTTATCCTCAACAACAACAGAATCTCTCATTTCCTGATACAATTGCCGTTTGTTTAGATGAAGACAAATCATTAGTAAATAAATCATTTCTTAAATAAATTTCCGAAAGAAGAAATCATTTGTTCGTTTTAGTTAACATGTTTCTATAATGATCACACAATTTACATTTGGGACATTGAAAATAAACGAGCAGTTAAAAAACGAGATTCACATTTATATCATTCGGGTTGTGGTTGGGGAATTGAAGTATGTGTTTGTTAAAAATACAGAATAATTTTACGTTTTTTTTGTGATGTTTAGACATACTCTCGAACGAGTAGTACATCACCAAACCTTCGAACATTATCATGTATAACATGTTCATCGGATAATACGATTCGTTTTTGGACATTAAATTCATCAGAAATCGATCTCACATCGTCGAATATCTTCAGTAGACAATTAATGAAAATTGTCTATTTAGATGATGATTTTTCGAAATTATGCGACAGTCAAACAACGCAAGGTTTGATTAAATTGATTCAGTTGTTTGCAACTAGAGCTTTTATATTTATAGATCGTCCAGAATTTGTACCAAAGATAGGCGGTCGTTCAATGAAAATCCATCCCGATGGTGTTTCATTAGCCATTGGCGATCGTAATGGAAATATACGTATATTAAATCTCGAAAAATTCGAACAAACTGCTCTTGTCGAAGCACATGACAGCGAAGTACTCAGTGTCGATTACGCTCACTCATCATCGTTAGGTTTGTTTCGTTATTTTTTTTTGTTCAATAGAAATCAGATCGATAAATTTCGTAAATTCAAAGGTGTCACTTTTCTTGCATCGAGTAGTCGCGATCGTTTTATTCATATATTCGATGTAACAAAAGATTATCAACTTGTCGCCACATTAGACGATCATTCAGCAGCAATAACTGCTGTTCGATTTACATTTTCATCGATTACATCCAATCTACAATTGATTTCTTGTAGTTCAGATAAATCGTTAATTTTCCGTTCGATTACCAAAGTAAACTCATCGAATCGAATTGAATTTCTTCTTTAATTGATTGTTATTTCGAATTGATAGAATGAAAATGGCAAATATCAATTCATACGTTCGAATAACATCGTTGAAAAGCAAACATTCTATGATTTAGCCATTGATCATACGCGTGAACTTGTCAGCACGGCATGTCAAGATCGAATGATCAGGTTAAAAGAAAATGTTCATTTTTTTGTTTTTGATTAATAAACGAAGATCTTCGATTTTTAGAATTTATAATTTACAAGATGGCAAACGTGTTCGAACGTGTAAAGGAACGATCGGTGATGAAAATGGTTATTTAGTTAAAATTGATATCGATATATCAGGAAGATATTTTGCAACATCATGTTCGAATAAATGCGTTTACATTTGGGATACGATAACAACTGAATGCATTGCTACACTTTGTGGACATAGTGAAATTGTTACAGATTTGAAATTTAGTCATGACGGACAGTATTTATATACGATATCGGGTGATAGGTAAGAAGAAATGAAAAATGGAAAGAAAATAATTTTGATGAGAAATTTTAGTTGTCTTTTCGTTTGGAATATTGCTGAATTGGCGATTGTACCAACACCATGTCGAGTTCAGACAATGAAATCATCGGATTTAGAAACGTAAAATGAATTCGAGAAGAAAATTGATATGTTTTGTTTTGTCTTGATTTAGAACTGAAACCGAAGAATCGATCTCACAAGTAAATTTTCGAATATTTTTTTTTGAATTTAAAGCAAAACAAAAATATACAATTTAGACACCAAGTATAATTGAAGAACATCAACTCAATTTCAAACGACAACGAAGTCTATGGGGATCAGTTGAACCATGTTTACCAGTTCGTATTTATTCTTCAAGATGAAATCAATTTATTCTACTATGTCTTTTAGTCATTCGAATCGAAATTTATTCGAACGAAATTACCTGATATTATCAATGACGAGTAAACAAAAAGTTTTTACCTCAAAACAGTCAATTACATATTTATTTCTAGCTCTTGCAATAAGATGTTTCAATCAATGAGTTCACAAGAAGAAGAATCAGCTTTTCTTGATGAAGGTTTTTGATAAATCAACTTTTGTAAAAAAAAGATTGACTTAGTTTTTTTTCCTTTGTGTGTGATGTTAGATGATGATCAAACATTTTCAACAACAACGAATGATACTCAACAATTAACGAACGAAAATATCAATTCATTTTTTGCAGAAAATTATGATCTCGATAATATTGCAAATAATACGCTTATGAATAATGATATCGAATCATCGAATGATTCAAAACGAAGAAAAAGTGTTTCGGCACGGTACCGTTCGGTGACAAAAGAGACTATGTAAGAATTCATTCAAGTAGAGATTTCTTTGAGAGAGAGAGAGAGAGCGTGTGTTATTTAGATCAATTGAAACAACGAACGAAGATTTATCTGCACATCCACCACCAATATCTCAACGACAGAATAAACCGGTTCGAGCGCCATCAACAGACACAAAAGTATTGCCAGCTAAACCTGCAGTTACACGAAAAACTCGTGGTAAATTTGATAATTTGATTTTAAAAAGACTAAAAACGAATCGTCGATATATTCTAGCTACTCGTACACGATCTGAAGACCGTTTTCGTGGTTCTTCTCTTTCTCTTCTGAATAGCACTGGTGAAACAACAACCACAACAACATCATCATCGTCTTCTTCTTCTCACTCGCAACTTCCATCCTATGCTGCACATACATCCAGTTCAATGAATAAACTTCGTGATGGTTCGCTGTCATCAACAACACCGCCTCCATCGTCCTGTTCGAATTCTTCGACAACTGTTGTTTCTCATCCTCGTCGTGTCCCATCAACTAAAACGATACCCAAATCTCGTTCAACACAAAATCTTGTTCTTCCAACAGCAACAGCACAATCAAATCAGCAACTAACAAAACCTTTGCTACCGCATCGGGTCAAAATCAATCGTATACCTCGACGTCCTCCAAATCTGCCCACAACCAATGCCATGCAAACTTCAACTTCTTCATCATCATCATCATCGAATAGTTCGTCTCCGACCAAACTTCAACAACATCTTACGGAAACGATTTCACCATCGAGTAAACTCGATAATTCAACAAATGATTCGATGCCTAAATGGGCACAAGATTGTTTCTATCGAACTGTTGTACTTGGTTTAAAACCATTACTTTTACAGGATATTCCATCATCACCGATTAAACATGCAACAAGTTCATCGTCTATTGAAAGTTCAGATTCACTGGAAACAACAAGTGAAGTCGTCGTTATCAATCAAAAAGATATTCAAATTCGACGAAGTTTATCAATACAAGACTATAAACAAATCGATACAACAAATAATAAAGAAAAGTAAGTTGGCATTTTCTTCGCAAATGAGAATCTATTTTGTTTACTCTAGTGAATCGATATTAAATGATCATCGAATGCCAATGATTAATCATCTGGTTACTGATTTAAACAAACACCTCAACGATTTAGAAAATCTTTATTCAACAGTAAGCAAAGAATATCTTACGATGTTAATTCTATTAATGTTTCGTTTTTTTTCTTCTCTAAAGGTTAGTAAAAGTTCAGATAAACATGATTTATTATTAAAACAACATATTCAACAGATACTTAATGATCTTTTTACACGTATTACTAACTATCATCAACAGCAAGATCTAACTTCAACTGTTGTTAATGATTGAAAACTTTTCTTCTTCTTCTTCTTCTTCTTCTTTTTTTTATCCGGTTCTTTGAGAATTCGGTGATGTGTTCGCTTTTATTTTCAGGGATTTTTATTAACTACATTATGAAAATGTTCTCTTTTTTCTTCTTCTTCGTCTTCTTTGCTCTATTATTAAGAATCATATACGATTGTAAATACGATGTGTTTTTTTTCATTAACTGTTCTTTAGCATATTCATAACTGCTTGAGGGCTTTCAATAGTCTTGTCTACTGATTTCATGTATATTGTCAATTTTTATCATCATTTGACTAGCGAATGATGAACAAACTTCTTTTATCCTTAAACTATACGGGGTATTTTTCTTGATTGTAAAGCAGCAACGAGAACAAGAACATAATACAGACTATTTAATCTTGTCTAATGATTAAAATTAACGCGATATAAGATATCAACTAGATATATGGCCTCTATAAATAATTATAATCCCGCCGACAAACCGTCATCGGTTAAGTTTAAAATTGATGTTTTGACCTATAGGTACTTTGTAATTTCTAACAAAACACAGATAAAACATGTTTTGTTCTTAAATATTGAAAACAATAAAAAATGAAAATAGAAAAAAAAGTAAATTTTAAATAAGAGATTCACTGAAATGAGATTAATTTTTAAATTTGTTATTCATTATCAATGATGAGTACATCGCAGAAGTAATACTTCTGACTGTGAAGATACTCAGGAAAACTATAAATATATATAATTAATGAGCTTTTTATGTGTAGGCAAAGAAATTTATAGAAGAACTATAGTTTTTCTTTTTCTTTTTTTTCTGCATTTCAATATCATTAAGTTAAACAAAAGATTCCTCTCATTTCTAAGATTTTATATTACATTGAAGCAAAATTCAGCACATATGTATTCATTCTCTTTGTATCTAATTATTATTATTGGTATTGCTGCTTTTCTTACATTGATGATGCTATTTATATATTGTGTGCGATTGGTTTGTATACAACAACGATTATCAAGTCAACCGATGCATATTTTCGTCATAACTCAACCTCATCAGTCACAGTATTCTTCTGCATCTTGGACAAGAATAATGGAACAACAACCACCTTCGTATGATTCCTCTGTTGAAACACAACAGACAAATGCTACTTCGGAAGTATTTGAAATGAATGAATAAAACGTAGTCTAATTTTTATATTAATAGAATAAAAAAGAATCCGTGTTTAGGACATTTGTCTTCAATCAAAACTGAATCGTTATCATTTATTATAGGAAAAGAATTTTGCTTAACTATTACCAATAATTGCAGCTACAGAAAAATCAGTACATTTCTTTTGATTTGATTTTGTTCGATCGCATAAATGTTGTTGCGCTTTTTGATAATGAGTCATATGGAAAGTACTGTTTATCATTGTCGTATTCATAAATGATGGAAGAATGAAAGCATTATCCAATTCTTTATCAGCAAAACAACGACGTTTTCGTATTCGATCATTCAGATAGGAATTTGTCGATGTTAAAAATGTATTGCCAATGTGATTGTTTCTAATCTTTAGATTTTGAGTTTGTAGATCTTTTCAAACAGAAAACCAATATCTAAAAATCTCATATTTAAAGATCAATGTCTTACTTCGAATGATATTTCGTGTTATGGAACTTTTCTGTATTTGTTGTAGATTCTTTTGAATAGCGAGATGTTTCTGCTGAAGAAATATATTTGAATTTCTATATTTAGTATTATTATTCATCGTCAATACTGGTTTATTTGTATTCAACGTAATCTGTTGTCTATTGAAATGATAGTGCGTATATTCATTTATTATCCGAATTATAAGAAAAGAATTGTACCTGCGTAAAGCAACTTGTGCAGCCATGATTCGTTGTCGTTGAACAACTAGTAAACAATTTGTGCATATACAATCACGCCATCGACATAATTTCTTATGACCCTCAACAGATCAAGTTTGAGATATTATAAAAATCGTGTATATGCTTATCTAACTACGTACTTTCAAACAGGATACAACGCCATGATTACGACAACGAGCACATTTTGGTGTTCGTAATGGTTTTCGATTGCTATGATCAGTAGTTTTTGTTGTTTCATTATCAGAATCGAATTCTTCCGAATGATTATCTTCGTACATTATAAATCTCTAGAACGGAAAAACAAAACTATTTGAGGGTGTTGATGATAGAATGACAATCATCGATCTAATATCGATGATGCATTCGTATTTGTGTAGTCATATCATATAAAGAACAGTTGTAACCAGATCGATGATCAGTCTGAAGAACACATCAATTCTACCAGAAAGAATAGAAAAAATTGGCATGTGTTTACATATATACAATATCTGATTGGTGTGTGATACAAATCGACAAAGAACTATTGCTCTTGTCAAAGGACATGACATTGATCACGGCATTATCGATAGATTAGCATTCGATTACGTTTTGTTCTTTTAATGATGCACACATGTGTATAATTCGAAAGAAGACAAAGAAATTAGGAAAACATCAATCTTTTCCTATGTATAAAACTGTTAATCAAAAAAAGCGAAAGATCAAATCATTCGTTTGTTTTCTCGTCATTTTTTTGTAATTCAAAACGGTTGTTGATCGTTTATGAATACAATGATAACATTTCGGCAAATATCATCATCATAATTACCAAACAAATATATATATATATTTGCGTCTATCCATTTTTTATTCGAACAAATCATTGAATAAATTCAAATTTATTTTTCATTATGTTTAATAGTTAGTAGAAAAAGAAAAAGAAAAGCGATCTCTGTCTATATAAAACAGAGGCAAAAAAAGGGAAAGTAGAAGAACAAAAGGAGAAAGAGAGAGAAAACAAGAGAAGACGACAAAGGTTGTTTACAAGTTCGAGAAGGAATCAGTCAGCATTTAATAATGATGTTGCATATGAAACGATTTATGTTTCTATGGAAGACTGAGAGAGACAAAGAAGGAAATAGAAGACGAAAAATACAGCATGTTTAAATGTTCCTCAGTCATTACGAATTTTCTTTTGCATCATTATGCCGCATAATATAGTGCTGTACAACAACATCAACAACAACAACAACAACAACAATAGTAACGAACGAAAGACAATCAAAAATAATTAGGTTGTATAGAAATGAACTATGGAAGACGAAAAACAAAACGAAACATGTGATTCATATGACTTAAGTGTAACTACTGAAGAACACATCGGTGATGAATAGTTAGAGATTGAATTAATACTTGTGTTGATTAATAGAGAGAAAAGAAGAAGATGATGATGACGAAGAAACAAAGATTAATGAACGAAAAGAAAAACAAGCAAACAGTTTTTCGTCATAGATCATATTGAACAAATGGGATATTGGGTGTATCTTCGGTAGAATGCATATCAGATGAAATTGGTTTACATTCGAGTCTAAAATTGAGAATTCAAATTATTAAAACAAATATCACAAAAAGAAAATCATATAAACATACATTAAATCAAGTAGTGTATTCATTGAATTTGACAAACCAGTCGTATGTCGATAGAGACATAAACGTTTTCTTAAATTATGTGCAATACGTCTTGCATCATTCAGTCGATCTAATAATTGCAAATAAACGGAACCATCTTCATGTTGTTGTTTTAAATATTCTTTTAATGAATCAACAATTTTTTGATAGAGTTCATTGACCGTCGATGACAACGGTGCTTGATGATAAATATAATCTAATTCACAAAAAGTAAAAAAATTCAAACATAACAACAACAAATGATTCGATTATCTACCTGTATTATTCGAATCAAGTAATAGAATCGATGACAGTGTTGCTGCAATGATCGAATCGATCTTATGATGTTTTAATGTCGATGCAAAATCGTATAATTGTTGTGCAACATCACCAAGTAAATAGTTGATTTGTATTTTATGAACAACAACACCTGAACAAAGAATAATACGATCGCCATCGACACGTGTTGCCGTTCGAAAAACAATTTGTTCTAATAAACAATTCGAATAAAGACGATCACGTTCGGGATTTTGAATGGAATAGAATAAACAGAATTTATCGACCCATTGTTTAATTATATCGCATGAACGTGTTAAGGCATCATAGACAAGTAATTTTTCTTCGCCTAAACTTTCTTTATTAGTCACTGTTCGGTACTAGACGAAAAACAAAGTTGTAAGAAAAAAAAACGAGAATTTTTTCTAGAAAATTTCTTACATTCAATTTGCTAAAATCATGATTGGCTGGATTTGGGATGGAATCATTGTAGAAACGACAGAATTGTGTTTGAAAACTATTTGGTTGTCGAATACTGGGACTCTTAGGTTTCGATGGTAAACGACCACGACGACCTTTCAATGCGTCGGTTCGAACAACTAAGAAGAAGACGAAGATGTGTGTTCATATATGAACGAAATTCGTATTGATATGACAATTTCGTACCTTCTTTGTCCATGCCAACAGCAATGCATGCTTGAAATCGACAATATTGACAACGATTTCGACGTCGTTTATCTACAGGACAGTTTTTATCGGCCAAACAGACATATTTTGCATTCTTCTGTACTGTTCGCTAGAAGAAGAAGAAGAAAACGAAAATTCATTTATTTATTTATCCGATTTCGAATAGATTATTCTAATCGTTAATTTAACTTACTTTGAAGAATCCTTTGCATCCTAAATAGAAGAAGAAAAAGAAAACGAGATAAAATAAAAAATGAATAATAATTAAGAAGAATCGAACAAACCTTCGCACGTTCGAACACCGTAATGCTGACATTGTGCGGTATCTATTGAAAAGCAAAACATCGAACATAAATTATCATAGATTAAATATGCATTTGTTTTACCTTGACAAACAGCGCACAATTGTGAAGGAGATACATCCGCATTTGGTGAAGCTCGTTGATTGCCGACTAATTTAAAACGCATATCATAGCTTAACGAAAACATTTTCAAAAACAAAAATGAATAATTAATCATAAGAAAAGAAAGTCAATCATACCCAAAATCATGTTTTAGTTGCGAATTATAGAGACGCATGTGATCTGAAGGTGAAACGCCGTATGGACCAACGGGATAAGATGTTTGTAAAAGACCTGTTGGCGAATACGATGGATATGTGCTCGTTGCAGCTGGATGATATAATGACGAGCCATAATCATCAACGCCGAGAACGAAATTATTATTAACATTTCCACTAGCACTTGTTCCCGATGTAGTTCCATTGACATTTCCTATTTGTCGAAAGAAAGGAAAAAAGAATTTTTATTTAATTGAATTATTCAGCCAATAGGAACTAAGATTAGTCCGTACCATAACTATTATGTGGATCGAGAACGAATGATGGTGGCATCATTGTTTCCTGTTTAATAGTTGTATTTAAATAGCCTGTTGAATGTGGTGGTGATGATGTTGTTGCTGTTGATGTACCATCGTATGGACTATGACTGCTTGTATTATTTGCTGATGTATTACTGCTATTGCTATTTGATGCATTTGTATTGTTAGCAGTTACTTTTGAATTTAAAACCGGTGTATTATAATAATCGACAGATGATGAATAACCACTACTTGTTCCGAATGAATGCGATGGTGACGAATCCGAACCAGTAATACCAGTGCCAACAGAAGAAGGCGTTCGTTCTCCATTGGATGAACTTGTTAGTTGATGATGATGATGTTGTTGAGACGGATGGAGTTGTTGTTGTTGTTGTTGTTGTTGCTGTTGTTGTTGTTGAAGATGATGATGAGAATGAGGATGATGTTGAGAGACGACATAGTCAATTGAATTTTGCAATGTTAAATAATCTGCTGATATATTTGGATTATTTGTTGTACCATGAGGTGAAACGAAATCAGTTGAAAATTGAGGAAATAATTCTGCATAGGGATTTGATGATGAACAATAGATTGACGATGAATGAGGTGGTGGAAGAAGATGATGAGGATGTGTTAAATGAGGATGCATGTATGGATCATTCGAACCATTAATACCTGGTCCACTAATGCCAAGATTCTCGGTATTCATTATGCGAGCACTAGAATAATAAAAGACAAAAAAAAATGACAAATTATTGATGATTTCTCTCGTTCTTTTGTTCTGTCTAAATTCTATTCATCAGTAAATTCGCGTGCATCAAATGGATAAAGGTCGACTAACGAACATAGCCGGATACTGTACGTGGCATTTACAATGCTTATATATATATATGCTTCGTCTCTTATCCCATCTCACATTACTGTTCATGCTCATCATCATCATCATCATCAACAACATCACTTCCCAATTTACTATGTTCTTCTTTTCTTCTTTTATAATTTCGAGTTAATTAGACTTTTGCTTACAATTGATCAAGCCTTTTAGTCTGTCTATTTATTTCCTTGTTTACATTATGCGAACCTCCCGTTGTTGATTCTGACAGTTCGAACACGTGTTGTGCGCGCATCGCCGTTCATTAAAAGATAGAAGCTCCTGATCTTAAATTATTTCCAGATTTTTTTTTCATTCTTGTTTTTTCTTCTGTTCTATTTAATAAAACAAAAAAACGAAGGAATGATGAGAGACGATGCTATATCTCGAAGCAAATAATACGACTAACTAACTATTCAATTCGATAGATTGACAGTATACACGTGCGATTGTATGTCGACGTTGTTTTCTTTTTTTTTCTCTAACGTTTGATGATGATAATGATAATATGTAAAAAAGGATATCCGAAAGGGACAACACGTCGATGTCAGAAAATCAACTGGTATATAACAATGAATATCCTGTCAACACAATGAATTAAACATCCGAATGATCAATGAGAAAACAAGTAACATCAAATAAAAAGAAACATTTGTTATCTCATCGACAAGATCAGACAGAACTAACAAACTAACTAATACCAATTTCTTATTTATTTCGATGTGACGAGAGTTTTGTCTTTCTTCTCTCCGAATCTAATTATATGATCATTCGTCTTTGTCTATCTATCGAAATCGGAAGAGTTCATAGAATGAACAGATTTAGTAAATCTATCCATGTACAGATAAGTACATAGCAAGTGTTCAATTTACTGTAGCCTATATATACATTTGTTCATCTTAATTCAATGTTTTTATAATTATTTGATGAAGATCAGAGTTAGAAAAAGAAGAAAAAAAAGCGGTGCCGACAACAAACACATTTAAACGCACACTTCTCAAACTTCATTAGCTTCAGTAATAGATACATGCACATGTAGCGATTATTTACATGAGGATCATTTTAATAAAACAAAAAGAAAACTATTTGCCGCCACTAGATCCACGTGTCAATGATTGACAGGTACAACATTCTTCTAATTTCTCGCAAAAACACAACAGCAAAAAAAAAGGTCAAAAAAGACATAAAAATAAAATTCGTTATGCTTGTTTGTTTTTTGTCTTCGTGGATTTTTGATAATATGTCCAAGGCAAATTTCTATTTTGGTGTCCATCGCATGTAAACAGAGAAACGAAACATAACTAACCTTTGATGTCGCACAACGTTGACGATGACGACAGCGGGCGGGCGTGCGCCGAAAATGGCATAAAAAGGATGTTTAACATTTTTAGAAATGACGCGACCTTATCGTTGTACACATAGACAGTGGCCACCAAGAAATAAAGAGAGAGGAAAAAAAAAGAGAAAAAAAAACGAGACGATATTCTCATTGATAATACATTGACTTTTCGCTTCTAAATATCAGTGAATAGCTCTCCGAAAGTTCAGCGCAAGAGCACAAGTATATACATATAAAGAAGAGACAGTCGTCATCGTCAATACTCATATTATCAACGGTAAGGATATACAGAACTTTCTATTTTTGTCTTATTTTCTTGCTAAATTTCTCGTTTGAATTCGAGCATTTTTCGTTTTTTTTTTAAGAAATGTTAGTGGGTATAGTAAAACTAACGAATTGCAAAACAACATGATTGGAGAATATTAATGTCGATAGTCCAATCGACGATGCTATTGATTACAATCTAATCTTAATTCTATACGAATGATCGATTACGATCTTCGTTCGTATTCGTTTTCGCTCTTTGATATGGTATAAACACAACATCAACTCTTCAATCTGGGTAATAAGACTTAAGAAAAAACTCTATCTAATACGAGTTAGTTCAAAAACATGAACTATCAGTAGATTTGTAGAGTTAGATATAGATCTACTTATTTATTTTTTATATTGACTATCATGAAATTTTTCTTCTAATACAGTCAAACACACACACACACACACAAAAGCGATTTTTTTCTGTTCGTAATAATCATTGATGATCATAAAGAAGAGATTATTACAAATTCTAAACAAATGTCACTATTTTCTGTTCGTCTTCGTTCGTTTTTTTTTTATTATTAACATTGACAGTGATAATGTCATCGTTAGTTTTTCGTGTCAATGCGAGTCACACGCGCAAAACGAAAGAAAACTAGTATTTCGCATTTCTTTTTTTTTCCTTCTTGCTTCGTTTATTATTATTATTATTATTTTGTTTTATGCAGTGAACAAATATCATCGTTACAGGTGTATTTGATCAGATGCCAAAATCACATGAGCGAAGCAATTAAAGAAATAGAAAGATCACTTACCTAAAGAACGCACAAATTTTGATGCTAGAAATAAATGATACAACTTTCCAACGTATGTATGTGAGAGACTATAAATCTAATGAAAATACCATTTATTCAAAAAGGTCAAAATCAGTTTGATTGATAAAAATGAGATGAGAAGAAAGAAAAGTATACGATAGAAGAGCTGCACTTTCAATAAAATGCTCTCTTTTTACAAGAAGAAAAAATTCATATAGAAGACTAAAGCAACGTATTCTTCCTTTTTTTTCTTCTTCATCCTTCTCTCTCTCCCTCTCTCGTTTTCTCTCTCGCGTGCGAACGCATTCTTTCTCTTACACATATTTGCATTTTTATACAATAATAAGAATAATGAGTAGGGTGCACGAGCGAATCAGCGAATGAGTGAGAGTGTGGCATGGACAGGAAAAAAAAGGAGACGGAGGAGGAGAGTGAATATCCGATTTCTTGCATTCATATAGCACTAGATGATGTGAGTAGAAGAAGAAAAAAAAGAGAAGAGAAAAAAAGACGAAAGAATCCAATAAGAATAAATCACGCTTTTGATAATATTCATCAACCAATCATAATCGAGATCGAGAAACGGTTCGATGACGTAGGAAATCAGCAAGTAAAATTCGAAATACACTGATTAATCAAATCAATCGACGGAAATTCTCAAGTTTTTTTTTCGAAAACTAAGAAAAAGAAGAAGAAGAAATCTGTAGACGATGTTGATAGTTGATGAAAGAATAATGTGAGTGTCGTTGTTACATTTCGAAGAAAAATGTCAAGCTTACTTGTTGTTATGTCTCGCAGTTGATTACGTCCTCGAATTTTCAATCATCATCTCAATCACATAAGTTATGGGGAGGATCGACATTGCATACACATACATATGAAGAGAAAAGAAGGATAGATAATGAATGAGGGGAAAAAAAAGAAAAACGAGAGAAGAGTATTAAAAAAATCTCTACGTTATTCGCACTGTGTTACTACAACAAACGTTCGTTTGTTTCGTCTTCGTCGTTATTTTTTTTTTTCGTTTTTCTTTTCTCTTTTTCTTCATCTATTTACTTTGATCCCTTATATTATATTCAATCATCCAGCTTCTGTACATACGCTCAAGTACAAAGATTAACATATACCTTCGAATAGATAGATGATGAAGTAGAGGATTTTACATTTATTCATTTCTCATCGTAACGTGCTGTCGCGCCACCAAATGAGCTCTTCTCAAAGATATCGATGAAAATTTATGTTGCTCACTCACATTGCTTAAACAAACAAAACTGAAAATCTAGTTGACTAGATTGAATATATATCTGTGTGTGTATGTGTGTATCTATGTATGTATGTATGTCAATAGTCTATGTGTATATTTCCTCTCTACGACGAGACACAAATAGATAGAAGAATTGGGTTTTGTGTACCATTGTCTTTATTTCTTTTCTCACACAATCAATTTTTGTTTCATATGAATAAAGATGATGAGAAAAGAAGAAGAAGAAGAAGAATAAAAAACGAACGAAGATAATGAGATCAATACCTACCGATAACGCCAATAAGATTTGTCCATGATATGATCAAATTGAATAATAAAATGGCATAGGAACACAAAAAAAAATGTTTTTAAACGTCAAAGCAATAGAAAAGTCTTTGTTGTCTTTTTCAATCGGATAATAATAGCAGATTCTTACTGTTGTTCTGATGATATCCATCCGTTTATCTTTTCTTTTCTTTTCTTTCGTTCGCAATCTAAACATACAGTAGAACGAACGTAGCCAATTAACAGATTAATGAGAAAATAATTAAACAAGCATCGCCATCGTCTCTTCTTTTCTTTTTTTTGCTAGTTTACGATAATGGGATCGTCAGCACTCTATGTTTAGTTTTTTTTCTCCTTCTTTTCTATTAGTTTGACTATGAGTTGTCTTGTTTGAGTGACATAAACAATTGGTACAATTCTTTTTCCTTTCTGCTATCATGTCTTCGTTGATTAATTCAACGAAAAGAATAAAAAAAACACTAGAAAGTTTTCTCTTTTGTTTTTTGATTTTATTTCTTGAAATTGAATAGCATCTTGATTAACCGGCCTCGATTTGTATTCTACCTAACGATTAACTGCAGACACATCCTATCTCGGAAATGAGTCTCTTTCATTTGACTTTTATCATGCCATGTTCGAATGGAACTACAAAAAAAACGAAGAAGAAGAAGAAGAACGCTAATTGTCATCAAATCTCTCCGCCTCATTCAGTACGGTAGAGCACGCATGTAGTTCAATCCTATCAGATGTCAATACATCGACATGTGTATGTATCGAGAGACGAATATGTATACAGTTAGATAAACAGATAGACATCGAATATCAGTCAACACGTGTAAAGAAAAAGTTCATTCGTCATTCATGATATTGAACATCGTGTTTTATTGATGAGTAAATCAATGTTCTATGGACTAATTTATCAAGACTAATCATTGAAAAACTATGAACTATCATCAACATCCGCCCCTGTGTACAATCGATATCAGTTGTGTAAATGAATGAAAGAAGAATAATAGATCATCAATGTCTTCTCGCTTTTCTGTTTCTTGTTATTCCCTTGCTGATATTGAAACAATCTGGATTTCGACTTAGTTTGCTATTCGTTTTTATTTGAAATATGTGTATTAGGCAATATTCACATAGATGTGATATGAACGGAATTTTGATTGGAAAAAACAAATAACAAACGTTTGAGCTTCACATTACAAAGGCGGTTCACGCCTCAATAAAATGACGATTGCATGCGCGTGTTTGTATGGCAGGACACAAGATCAAATTACAAATGATTTTGCTTACATTTAATCTCTTGATTTTTAACACGAGAGAACTCGAAACTCGAACGTTAACGATGAAATAGACAAAGAAAACAAAAAATCAATCTTATTATGTTACGCTTTTTTTCCCAATCTCATTCGATTTGCTTGAGATAAACCATCCTTTCATTCTCAATAATTCAGCATGAATAAGAAAGTGTACTGTAGCCAAATGGCAAGGATTAACCATTGCTTCCAGATGATAATGATAGTTGATATATGGGGGGGGGGGGATAGAAAAAACATACTATGTCGAGCAGGCGTCGAACAAAAAAAAACATGACGTATGCATAATAATGGCAATGACAACATCAAAAAGAAGAAAGACAATACTTCGAGCGTTTTATCCTATCCTGATGTTATCTATGGCATTGTTTTTCGAAGTTCGTCTAACTTTTCAATAGAGAAAAAAAGAAGAAGAAGATTTGAGGTTTTGTGCATTGTTTTCATTAGAAACAAGTGTGTCTTGATTAGACAGAAAGAGAGAGAGAGAAATATTGATGTTTATCGATGTTGGTTAATTTGTCGTTGGTATCATCTCCTCATTATTTATGACATCCGCTGTGAAACATATGCATACATAAGAGACAGTCGAGTATTTAACTTATTCGTTGTGTGTTTTTTCTTGCTTGTCAGAAAAAAAACAAACAATTGTATAGAATCGATCTGATTATCGGTTGAGAGAGAAATAGCAAATATTGCACATAGTTGTTGTTTTTTATGATGGGTGATATTAACGTCACTAGATGATGATGAAGAAGACGAGAACGACGACGAAGAAGAAGAGCAAGTGTGATATATAACGATAAAAATGTTTTGATCATCAAATAGTTTGAGAATATTTATTCAATCGATGAAGTGTATTTTGTGATGCTCAATATCGGACAAATACAATCATAATCATTTGAGATTGTTGACGCCGACGTTTCGTTGATTCTGTTTTATGACCTATCATCACATCAATATCCTACTTGATATGCACATACATACATACACATATACATGAAAATTTGTTGACGTTCTAATGATCATCCATGATACAAACATACAATCGAATTTATGGCATTAGTTATAAAATAAAACGAGAGAGAGAGAGAGAGAGAGAGGGAAAAGAAAGAATATCAATAATCTAACTAAAATACATTAAATAATTCTTCAAAAGTTTTGTTTTTGTTTTAAATAGTTTTCATAAGAAAGATTAAGAATATTTGTGAACTACCAGATAACATATTTTTGACAAATGTGTTCTTATTGATGACGGCTATTGATGAGAGAGTCGATGTCGATGTGTAGGTGACTTCATTGGCGATAGTTACTGTTGGCATAGATGTTTCTGTTATCATTGAGTTATTGAATAGAATTGGATCAATATATCCCGTCCAATTATAAGATTTCGACATAGCTAAACCAACTTGAGCCGTACTCATATCGAATACTGAATAAAATCGATAGAGAAAATAAGTGCCCAATAACCAATAGAGATTATCATTTGAATCGGACATATTCAATGGAACAAATATCGTAAAACATGCATACGTATCTGCAATACTTGGCAGAATTAAAATGTATTGTAATGGTGTCAACGAAAACTTTTGATTAGCAATGTTAAAAGTAACATCAGGAAATGAAGAGATCGATCGTGTTTTACAATTGACTCGATACTAGAACACAAGATTATTTTCTACTGATAAAAAAATTCTTTTGAATTAAAATCATTCTACCATGCTAATCAATGAATCATAATTAGCACCAAGTGCAATATTCAATGCATCAATCGATGTTGTAGGACCGATTATAAATGTAGTACTTGTATCGATAATCGCATATGCTGGTGATTCTATCAGAGCTAATCCAGCGTAGATACTAGATTTATGACAATGATGAAAAGACAGTGATGATATTAGAATTGTTACCTATCAATTTTGAATTGCCAATTTCGATTGATAACAACTGGAGTATATGTAATCGAATTTGTGTACAAACTCGAATTGGGTTCACCAAAAATCAGTTGACCTCCACTCGTTGAATTTTCATCACTGAACAAAAAAAAGAAAACAAATGAAATCGAACAGTTCGATGTTTTTTGTTTTTACGTACGGATTTATGTAAAAAGAAAATGCCGGTTTAGATATTAAACTACGATTCCATAGATTGAAAAATAGTGATTCATCATTATCAAATGTCGAATTTGGATATGCAAGACCCATGATACCATCACTCGATAATCCACTCATACCAATCAAAGTCGTACATTCGCCGAATGTTTGATTTTTTACTTCATATCCGCCAATCTAAACAAATCAAATCATTATATGCTTTTAATAAAAACATTCTTCGAATGTAAACTTACATTAATCGTATCAATACTGATTATACCTGCTGCAGATGAATTATCATCGTATTCAATTGAAAAATTCGCATCATTTGCAATATAAGTATGTGATAATGCTGAATTATATTTACTCTTATTATCTGTATAGACAATATATTAGTGAATTAAATTAGAAAGAAAGAGAAAACATTTTACCACAATCTGTAAAACAATTGATTGATGGCACCCAAAGATCAGTTGATCCCATATCGAAATCGACGAAAAATTCTTGAGCAGGTGTACCAATAACAATTCTGCCAACGAAATAGACCTTTCAAAAAAGAAAAACAGCAAAATCCTGTCATTGAAACTATCTTATCAATAACAAATTGAATACTTACACTAGCAATATCGGCTAGAAGATCGTAGACATCCGACAAATTCTTTGACATACTATCCGCAGCACGTGAAGATATTTTGCACGCAATAGAATTCGGTGATATTTCCGAACAATTGTTTTCAGTTGGTATTCGAAATGAAGTTCGATTGATTCCAAGACTGAAAACAAAAATAAAAAATCGAATATTAAAAATAGTTGACAAATACAATTCATTCGACTAACTGAACCGATTCACTACAGAATACATTCATGTAAATCAAGACAAGGATGATTGGTAAATTCATTTTTTTTGTTAGATTGAATATGTGCTAGTGATTTTTATAGCTTGACGAAAATAAATACTATTCTCTTCAATCTGTCATCATTAGCATGTTATTTTTCTTTTCGTTTCAGTAAAACGATTTATTTAATATACTTTTTTCTTCATATTACGCTCATTCGACTGACATGAAAGTCGATCAATCATGGACTAAATAGCTTAAATATTCGACAAGAAATAATGACTTTTCATAAATACGATCAACAACTCAAAAAGGTTAAACAATTTCTAAAGATAAACACTGATTTATTATTATGGTTTATTTTTGATCATACTAACTGAACACAAACGATATATTAAGATTAAAAAAAACAGACAGACATAGAACACACGAACAGCTAATCTAGAACAAATTGAGATTTATGATATAGCAGCAGGTTTTTCAGTTGATGTTGGTAAGTAAGGTATTGATTGTGAATTTTCATGGACAAGTCGTGCTCGTCGATCACGAATATCATTTAATAATTTTCGAATATCATTTTCGAGTTCGCCTCGACCACGATCAAGATTTACTTGAAGAAAAAAAAAACGAAACATGATGAGATCGAATTTTCTATTTCGATAACTTACATGCCGATGAATTCGATGTTTCATCAGCTGTTGAACCTGTTGGCGTATTAATACATCGAACATTCGTCGGTTTGTTCATCATTTGAATAACCTCTGAATAATTAAAAAAAGCATAAAATCAAACTGATGTCGATTCAGATCTACCTGATGTATGATACGATTCTGTATTAACATCATCAGTTACTGTTGAAGTTCTTCCATTCGCTGATTTCGGTTTTTCTATTTCATCTCCATGAACTTTATTACTTGTCATAATGTGAATCAATTGATTCGTATCTTGACTACACAATGCATTCTATTCGAATTCAAATAAGAAATCTCAATTCTACTCGAATGAAAATCGATGTGATTACTTTTTGTTGATACATTTCATTTAATTGTTTTTTGACTTCTAATTCTTTTGCTTTTGCTTCGCGTAATTGTTTCCAAACCTAATACATACAAACAAAAGCAAGATTATTCAAAACTAGACAATTTCATGTTTACATCAGTCATATCATCCTTTGGATCGATGTCTTTCATTTCAAAACGTAATGCTATATTTTCATTATCCATTGAAATTTCATTCGGAAAATGATGCGTATGCTAAACAAAAAAGATTCCATCGAAATATTTCTCAATAGAAAATGAACAAAAGTTAAACCTTGGCATCGGCAACGATTTTTCTTGTTGTTAGTTTTAAACTTTCATCGTCGACTAATTCATCGAAGCTTAGAGGAGCACCATTAGATGGTCTAGTCGTTTGTAAACGAAGCATTTGCTAATTGAATTCAAGAGTATTCGTTTTGAATTTCAATGCTTAATCAAGATTTAAACTTACGTTTTCCAAAATTTTTGTTTGAGTTTCTAATTCGAGTGCTTTGAGCTCAGCTGATTTAATACCTGAATCGAGACCATCTTTTCGTTCTTCAGCCTAAAATCGAACATCGAAATTTGTTGAAAATTGAAATGAAGTAAATAATAAAGACTTTTTTTCGAATTTCATCATCCAAACGATGTAATTCAGCTTCTTTGAGTAAATGCTGTTGATGAAGCATTTTACGACGAGCAACATCAAGTAATTGCATTTCACGAACCTAAATACATCTCTTCTATCGAAAAGCAATTGAATTGACAAATCAAATTTCAACTTTAATTTCTTGATTTAACATTTGAAGTCTAGAAAACCAAATTTCAATAAAAGAAAAGCAAAACAAATATGACTGACTTGTTCTTTTGTTCTTTGACTCGAGAATCTTCTTCGAGTAATAATTTACGTCGTTTCTCTTCAGCTTCGATTAATAATTGCTAGACAAAATCAATTCATGAGAATTGAAATTACACGAAATTCAAATGACAAACTTGTTGTCGAAGCCAAGATTCTTCTTCATGACGACGTTGTTGTCGTTCACGATACATTTCCACATTCAATTCACTTGAAATGAGTAATCAAACCACTTTCAATTTTGCTTTAAAATTCTAAAATTTACCGTTGTCGAATATAATTCATTTCTTCTTGTCGTAATTTTTCCTTTTCTTGTATTTGATAATCGACAATAAATTTCGGATATTTATTAAAAACAGGATATTGTCCGCGTGTTAACGGTTGAAATGATTCAATCATACGTTTCGGATCAATATCAACTGGTGTTACTTCACTTAAACGATAGGCTTCATTAACAATCGTTTGAACTGATATTGGATTTCGATGATGAAAAAAATATTTGAAATCATCAAGTTCTTGTACACGTAAGAGTGCACTTCGATTATTGATACAATAGGACGTAACAATATATAAAATGAATGATGGATGATTACTAAATATATGATCGAATAAACATAACCATTCGTTTCGATTGAAGATTTCCGAAAAGAATGTTTCGAGCAATGGCCATGCATAGATCTTTTGTTTTAAAAGACAAACGTTTGTTATTCTTTTCGAATAGAACGGAAAAAAGAAAAGTTCTTTACTTGAGATGTTACTTTGTAACGAACAAAATGTGCGAGTAATGTATGATCGTGATGTGTTAGCAGGTTTTCAATCATACCTTTTCAAAAATATACGTGTGTGTATTCATTCTTAGAAATAATCGTACCTAGAACATTAACAGG
>ERZ778026.2023-NODE-2023-length-22936-cov-99.584459_pt1 | contig 22936 bp, 14 predicted proteins | sample MGYA00375756_ERZ778026 | MGnify/ENA primary metagenome ERZ778026 (study PRJEB29350, sample SAMN05389820) | bioreactor metagenome | isolation source: Ammonium sulfate bioreactor | place: South Africa: University of Cape Town | collected 2014-02-18 ... | reverse complement strand
GTTAACATAATATTTCGTACCTTTTCCCTCGATTTTATCGTCCTTCCATTCACCCATTATTCGTTCATAAATGTTGATCATTCATGATGTCTGATGTGTTGATTAAAATCATGAATATGCTGAACATGATTTTTGAACTATCTCACTCATATCGAGCGCCATCAGCCCAAGTAAAAATACCTCGACCGTTTTTTTTATCATCTTTGTATTCACCCACTATTCGTTCATCAATGATGATCATTCGCCATGTCTGATGTGCTGATCAAAATCATGAATGTGTTGAACATGATTTTTGAACTAGCTCTCTCGTATCGATCGCCATCAGCCCAAGTAAAAATACCTCGACCGTTTCTTTTATCATCTTTGAATTCACCCATTATTCGTTCATAAATGATGATCATTCATGATGTCTGATGTATTGATCAAAATCATGAATATGCTGAACATGATTTTTGAATTAGCTCTCTCATATCGATTCCCATTAGCCCAAGTGTAAATACCTTGACCGTTTATTTTATCATCTTTGTATTCACCCTTTATTCGTTCAAAAATGTTGATCATTCATGATGTCTGATGCGTTGATTAAAATCATGAATGTGTTGAACATGATTTTTGAACTAGCTCTCTCGTATCGATCGCTATTAGGCCAAGTGTAAATGCCTCGACCATTTTTGTTACCATCTTTCCATTGTCCCACTATTCGTTCATCAATGATGATCATTCGCCATGTCTGATGTGCTGATCAAAATCATGAATATGCTGAACATGATTTTTGAATTAGCTCTCTCATATCGATTCCCATTAGCCAAAGTGTGAATACCTTGACCGTTTATTTTATCATCTTTGAATTCACCCTTTATTCGTTCATAAATGATGATCATTCATGATGTCTGATGTGTTGATCAAAATCTTGAATATGCTGAAAATGATTTTTGAACTATCTCTCTCGTATCGACCACCATCAGGCCAAGTAAAAATACCTCGGCCGTTTCTTTTATCATCTTTGTATTCACCCTCTATTCGTTCAAAAATGTTGATCATTGACGATGTCTGATGTATTGATCAAAATCATGAATATGCTGAACATGATTTTTGAATTAGCTCTCTCATATCGATTCCCATTAGCCCAAGTGTAAATACCTTGACCGTTTATTTTATCATCTTTGTATTCACCCTTTATTCGTTCAAAAATGTTGATCATTCATGATGTCTGATGCGTTGATTAAAATCATGAATGTGTTGAACATGATTTTTGAACTAGCTCTCTCATATCGACCACCTTGAGGCCAAGTAAAAATAGCTCGACCGTTTCTTTTATCATCAAGCCAGTCACCAATGTACTTTCGTCCATCAGCGAAAAACTGGGTACCTTTGCCATTTCTCTGGTTATTACTCCATTCTCCTTCTTTGTTATTCTGTAGTGATATGAAACAATTTGACATAGTGAGTTAAAATATGTATTCACATTAGCTATGTGGTTGCGGTATGAAGGTTTCGTATCTACCTCCGTCGTCGTATGTTTTGGTTATGGTTATTGTGGTTGTAGAATTCGATGAATTAGCTTAATGATGTTAAAATAAATGACTATATGCCTTAGATGCAAGTACTCACCGATATTAGTTTGGATAGTTGATTGTATCGTCATATTGGAAAAGTTGGTATTGATTTCGCCTTCTGCGTTAGTTGATATTTCTGTGAGATGAATAATAGTTAAGGATGCATGATCAAGTACGTCGGCTGCGACACGTATACGAGTGCCTAGTCCAAGAACTAGTTCTTTCTCTTTTGGATAATTGCTGTACGATGATATGTCTTTGGCATTGCGAGCCTCAATCATGAATAAAGTTGAAACTGGTCCGAGAAAATGTTTTACTGCGTTCAGTGCAGATGAACATGAACTAAAATACCACCATGTTATTTCTTGGCCAGCCGCATAGTTTTTGCTAATATCCAAGTCGATACCACGCCATAGATTGATTTGACAACTAGGCAGTTTATTTATTGCTGTATCAAACAATTTTATGTAGCCATTCCAGGGTACTAATACTGATCGATCTTCTTCACGTAGTACTTTATTGAGTAATCGATACAAAGAGTCTTCACCCCAGTCCATTGTATAGAGATAGATAGCGGCAGATTCTTCCTGTGTTAAACCGTGTTCAGATGGAAAATGGCATTCTTGTTTTGCAATTTGGATAAAATAATCTAAGTCCTCTATTTTACCAATGAGTGGATCAAGCGCTTGTCGAAGACTAACTAGTGGATGTCTACGATATGCATATACAGGCGATAAACGTTTAGGTGTGATATCGATATCGGTAATTCGTAACATTTTAATAAAACTTACGCTTTTTTCAAAATAACTGGTACGTGAGACGAAACAAGTAAAATAAAGTTATCTTTCGTTATATCATCAACATTTATATGATGAAATGCATGTTGTACTTAGGTAAATAAAAATGATAAAAAAAAAAGTTGGAAGAAAATGTTTGTGTTCGAAGTGAAAAGATTTAATCCTTAAAGCAAAGAATCTTATCTATGCAAACATGCATCTGTTGAAGACAATTCGTAGAAAAAAAATTGAAAAAACATTGTTTTCATAGCACAAAAATGTTGGATACAACTGACAAGATTCTTCTTTTAATTCAACGAGCTGTACAACATTCAATGATGGATGTTCTAAAGCATTACTAACAACACGCAATCGCGTACCCAAACCAAATATAACTTCATTTTCATTAGGAAAATTACTGTATGTTGATATTTGCTTTCTACGTATAATTAGTGTTTACTCTCATCACCATCATCTTCATATTTTTCGGATTTAAATACTTGGAAAATCTCAATCGAAATAAACTATGTACGATTCAAATTCAGTTTTTTTCCTTTTATATATATATAATATGTATATCGAAAAGAAAAAAAAAGAAACGAACGAGAAAAAAAAAGAGATGACACAAAAAACGCGAGAGAGAGAGAGAGAAAAAAAAAGAAAGTTGCTGTTGCATCGTCTTCAAACACACGAAGAGATCTGAAATGCCACAACAAGTTCAACATGCTAATGCACGAACTTATTGCGCAAACAATCGGCAGAAAAAAAAGAAACGAAAGAAAGAAAAATGTCTGAAGAACTAGTAAAATTAGGTAAAATATAAACGATCGGTTAGAGACAAGAAAAGAAACTCATCAATACATAGAAAGCAATGAAAAGTATAGAAAATTCTTTGTTTCTATCGTGGATAATCTCGTGTTTGCTGTTGCTGTTGTTGTTGTGATGGTGCTGGATATGGATACGGTTCTAAATTCAGAAAAGAAAAACGATGTGCTTTATGAAATTTCGAAGATAGACATACGTTGAGGCACGGAAGACCAATCATTAACAGGCATTGGAGGAACAATTGTAGTTGCTGATGGTATATGACGTTTACGTTCACTTCCGATCGCAGCTGGTACCATTTTGTGGTCACTACCGGCACTTGTAGACGATAATGAAGGACCGGTTGAATGATTACTATTGGAAATGATAACAGTCGGATCAACTAAAAACAATAACAGATTGTAAATTTATACGATTTGATCATGTGAATTGTTTACCTGAAGCTAATGGTATATCATCACTGTTTGTATTTACATTTGGTGCTAGAGGAATATTATTTGTTTGTTGTGCTCTTGAATAACAATTCATATAACAATTAGCTACAAGTGCTGCAGCTTGATTGATATCTTGTGGTAATTGTCCTCTCGATGCTAATGTTCTTGCTATGTATGCAGTCACTGATGGTTGTGGTGGTGGCAATGGTTGTTGAACGAGATGTTGCTGTTGATTGGCTTGTAAATGATAAAAATGTAGCACTTGATTTTGTACTTGTTGAATTGCTTCGATATCTGATTGTTGTTGATATGAACGCGTTGGCGGAATATTCGGATACATTTGCTGAGCTTGTGCTTGTGCTTGCGCTTGTTGTGGAGGTGGTTGCTGTTGTTTTTGCTGTTGTTGTTGTTGTTCCATCATACGCGCAATATTGATGATATTTGATGATAATGGTCCTTGGAATTCGGGTGCACTTGGATTCAAACTCGATCGATTCGAATAGGTCTGATTGTTCATTAGTATTGCTTGATAGAGAGCCGATTGATTCGGAGGAAATTTCGGTTGTCCTGAATGAGAAAGATCATCGGTTAGTAGAGGTGGTCGATGTGAACCAATAGGTCCAAGTGGTTTTGGTTGATCCATCGAAGGAAATAATGGTTGTGGTTGAATGAATTGACTGGTTTGTTGTTTTAATGACGATGGAGACGATGATGTTGATGATGCTGTCGATGAACCTGTTTGACCATTTTGTTCGAGTGATATTTTATTCAGAGATGGAGATATCGATTGATGCGTACGATTTGCACCAGGTGCACGACTTAATTGAGATGTTGGTGATAGGGAATCGAAATTTGTTGATTGTACTCCACGATAACCAGGCGCAACTTTAGGATCGGGTTGTTTAGGTGATGATAGAACTTCGTTCATAGTAATCACAATTGGTTCTTGATGAGATTGTTTATTTGGCACATTCATTTTAGCAACATTAGCAAAATTCATTTTAGTTGTTGATTCTTCGTTTGATGTTTCTTTTGGTTTAGTAAGAACGTCAACAATGGATGTAGTTAAAATATTCGAAGCAAACGGATTATATTCTCCTGTCGGCAGCGGCGGCGGCGGAACAGAAGATTGTTGTGCGGCAACTAACAACGAAGTTGGTGCTGATTTTGTCGGTGATAATGAATTGATTTCCGACGAATTTTGATGAGAACTTGAATAAGGTCGATGAATTGTATTTTGATATGGATAATGATGATTTGAAAGAGGAGTTCTATTATGCGAAGATGATGTTTTCGGATGTTGTGTCCAATTAGATGGATTGATCGTCGTTGAATTGGATGTTGTTGACGATGATGATGATATGGCACGATTCGATCGATTCGAATTCACCCATGTCGCACCTGTAGATGTTAGTGGTTGAGGAGTTTTGATGGGAGCTGATGACGATGTTGAACGTGTAACGAGATTTGATGAGGTTTTCTTTGTTGTCTGATGGGTTGAACGAGGATTTATTCGAGATGTTGATGTTGGTTCAGTGTAACCAATGGAGTCATTATTTTGAAATCTTGGTCCTGTATTCGATCGTTGTGTTTTAACGATTTCTTCATCATATTCATGATTAGATGTATTTGCTGTGGGCATTACTATCGTTGGTGCGACTGCTGTCGTCGCTGTAGTCTTTGATTTTGTTGTTGTTGTTGCTGTTGGAGGTAAAAGATTGTTTAAATCCGTTTCAGAATTTTTCAATAAAGCTTGAATTAATTGATGTGCATGTTTAATTGAATCAGCATTGCCTTTGATTAAAATTGTTTTATCTCCAATGCCTCGTTTATTTTCGATATCAATCGAGGCTCCTGTGATTTCTCTCAAAGCATTCAAATTCGATCCCGATCGTCCGATGATTCTCGAATATTGCTCATGTGGTATCGTAATTTTCTTTTGTTTTCCAATCACTTCTTGCCAACCGTCATCCACAATCGTTGAATCTTGTTTTGTTTTCGATACGAGATTTTCTTGATGTCGTTCGATTTTTCTCGACATTGTATTTGTTTTCTTTTTATTATTATTATTATTATTGCTGCTGCTGTTGTTATTGTTGGTTATCAATGGTTGTTTAGTTGTTCGTTCGGGTGATGGTGGTTTTTGTACCATTTCAAGACGAGGATCTTCAGTAATCACTTCGGATATAATGGTTTCAACATGTTCTTCACTTTCATCAGGTGTTTGCTGTTCGATATTTGTTGGTTCATCGGTTGTAGCGGCAGTAGTTTGTTGTTTACCTTTCTTTTTGGCTTTACGTTTTTCTCGTTTCTTTGCAGCTGCTTCTTTTTTAACTTGTTCACGTGATTTTTCTGATTCGATTTCTTTCAATAGATTATTCGCTGCTTTATTAGCTTCAGCTGCTTGTCGTTCTTTAGCCGAAATAATTAAATCCATACATGTTTGACATTTTTTCAGAAGATCTTTATCAGTTATCGTATTGATTAATCGACGACAATCAGTATCTGAAGGAAATTGTCGTACTTGTCTGACTAAATATTTGACTACTTTAACATGTCCTTTACGAAATGCAGCCATGAGACACGAGACTTTACGTGAATCGCTCGAATCCGCATCAGCCGAACGCGTAATTAACAATTGAACGACTTCTAAATGACCGCCATTACATGCCAACCATAATGGCGTTGCACCTTTCTTATTTCGAACGTCGATTGTTGCTTTATATTGCAATAATAATTCAACGAATTTATGATGACCTTTATCAGCAGCAATGGTTAACGCTGTATCTTTGGATGTTGGCACAGGCGGTGCATTGACATCAGCATTGCGTTCTAATAAAACTCGGCCAACTTCAACATAACCACCAGATGCCGATTCCATCAACGGTGTCAGACCAGTTTTAGCTCGATGTTCAATATTAGCTTTTCGATCGACTAGTAACGAAACGACTTCAGCTCGTCCTTGAAAACAAGCCAATGTCAATGCAGTATTGCGATTAGTTTCGATTTGAGCATTGATATCAGCACCCATATCTAACAGAAGTTTAACGGCACCAACATGTCCATTCATGGACGCGAGCATCAACGGTGTAATACCTAATTTACTGCCCGTTCGAGAATTGATTTCAGCACCGTAACTTAACAATAATTTTATAATTGGTACATATCCACCTGATGCAGCTAAACTCAGCGCTGTATAATCGGACACATTTCGATGTTCTCGATTAGCTCCGTTTTTTAATAGAACTTCGACAACATCTTGTCTGCCTCCGCTACATGCCAATGAGAGAGCTGTATCTTTCGTTCGTTCGGATTGTGCTTCGATATTTGCACCGTGTTCGATTAATCTCGAAACAATCGTTGCATGACCTGCAGTTGCCGCGAGAATCAATGGCGTAAAACCTTTCTTATCTCGATGTTCGATATTGGCATTACGTTGTAGAAGTAAAAGAACGAGTTCTTCATGGCCACCGGCGCACGCAAGTGTCAATGCCGTGTCATGATTGGATTCGGTTTCACAATCGACATCGATACGATTTTGAAAACGTAAATGAGAAAGATTCGTTGTTGTTGATGATGTTGAATGAAGAGGTAATTGAGATGAATGTTCGATACAACAGAGTGCGTGTCGATTGTCGATGGATGGCGATGGTGGACGAGGCATGTCCATTGTATCGAGCGAGAGATTGATTTGTTGTTGAGATGTCGATGATGAATCTTGTTGTTGCAAACTTTTCAGTTGTTCCATGAATTGTTTTTGATGTGCGTATTCTTCGATTTGTTTGATTAGATTTGGATTGTTGGTTAATGTTCGAACATGTTCGAGTTCCGATGGATGACTGGCAAGTTGTCTCAAATGTTCGAGGCCTTTTTTCGTATCTGTGTTGATTTTCAATGGAATTTTTGTTTGATTGAATTCATTCGTCGATGACGACGATGATGATAGAAATTGCAGATTTTTCAATTGAAGATTCATTTCATTTAAATGCAATTGATTCTCGTGAATATGTTGATCAATTCGACGATCGTATTTCGATAGTAAACGATTGGTAGATTTTTTTAGTTTCGAATGTTGTGTTGTCGAAGACGACGACGATGATGATGAGAAGAAATTAATCGGTTGACTTGATAGAGGAGGTAAAATAGATGAGATTTGTTCATCAAGTTTCGATGTCGACGATGAACTTGATGTCGAAGATGAAGATGTAGTACGTTTCTTTTTCGTTGTGAGAGAATGATTCGATGTTGAATTCAGATAATCATTGACTTGACAACGATATTCTTGATTGAGTTTTAGATGTTGATGAGCTTGATCATGTAATTCTTTTTCCACATGTTGAAGTTGCTTTAACAGATAGAGTTTCTTCGCTTGATCACTAGACTCATCATGTCCGGTTGGTGGTGATGGGATTCGATCGTTTGTCGGCCATGAATAGGCCGAAATATCAGTCGTATCAATATCCGTATGTAACTCATTTGGATTGGCATCGACAGTTTTTAAAACTTCGAGAATATTTTTCGGTACGATCTTTTCCAAACGTTCTAAGAGTATCGATGATGAATTATTGATTTCTAAAAGTTTCTCATTATTTTCTAATTTCATCTGTATTTCATTTAACGGTGGCGATGGCAATGGAAATGAACTCGGCATGGTCACTGTCAAATTCTTTTCATCATCATTTTCATCTTCTTCGTCATCGTCATCGTCTTCATCGTCCTCGTCGTCTTCATCATCTTCATCATCATCATCATCATCGTCGTTTGTTTCCATTGAATTCAATGTGCAATTGATAATACTCTTAGGATATTCGAGTAACAATTGAACTACAGATGTATGTCCGCCTTTAGCTGCTTCGATTAAACAATTGGATCGATCCTAGATTGAACAGCAGAAGATACAAACGAATGAATTCAGCGTCAAATTCATTACTTTTAGTAAATGATTGGGATCAGCACCATTTAGAAGTAGAATTGTTGCTAATTCGAAATGACCTCCAGCACAGGCCAGTGAAAGAACTGTTGCATCATTAGTTGAAGTTGATCGATTCACATCGGCTCCTTTTTTTTATTCAAAATAAGAACCCTTCGAGTGTACAAATCGACAGAATTTACCTTTGGATATCAGATATCGTACTGTACATGTGTGTCCTGCACGTGCTGCTTTCATCAACGGCGTACGTCCTTCATTTTCTGCATCATCGATATGTGCACCGGAATTCAATAAAATCTCAGCTACTTCTGTATGACCACTTTCACAGGCATAACCCAACGCTGAATCTCCAGCTCGAGTTGTCTGTGTGATATTTGCACCTGAAGAACAAAATGAGTGAGAGAGAGAGAGAGAGCGTTTCATTTCGAAGGATGATTACCATTTTCGATAAGAAATTGAACAAGTTCAATATGTCCTTCTTGAGATGCTTCCATCAGAGGTGTCGATTGTCCGAGATTGATATCCGCTCCGTTCGACAGGAGAATTTTGACAACGTCCAAAAATCCACCAGCACATGCCAATGTTACTAAAACGAAATCAATGGATAATTCATTTCGTTGTCAATTTCTTTCAAATTACATGCTGTTTCTTGTGCTTCTTCAGTTGTTCGATTAACATTTGCTCCTAAAGAAACAACGATGAATATAAACATTTATTCGCCAGTTGATCTACCTTTCGATATCAATAAATTCACAATATCATCATGTCCTTCTCGACTAGCTTCCATCAACGGTGTATAACCTTCGTCATTAACTTCTTCTAAATTAGCACCACGTTCGATTAAAAGTGAAGCTAACTCAAAATGACCACCACATGCACTCAATGTTAGAGGACTTTCGTAACTATCAGGTGGCATATTTACATCGGCACCATGATCAAGTAGTAATTTAGCTACTTGAACATGACCGTCCATACAAGCTTCCATAAGTGCTAAAGAGAAGACAAAATGAATCGTTTTCGTTTTTTTTTTGTTACAAATATGAATTTTACCCGTATGCATTTCATCAGTTTTATTTCCATTTTCTGAATAAGAATTGTTGTTTTTCTTTTTGTTATTTTTTGAAAATCAAAATGAACATACTGTCTTTCGAAGAATTATTCGTTCCAGCACCATGATCAAGTAAAACTTGAGTTACTTCGACGTGACCACCGCCTGCTGCTTCCATCTGAAGACAAGAATAACAATTCTTCTATCGTTTAATTTAAAAAAAAAGAGCTAAACTACCAATGGAGTATGTCCATTTTCATTTGTTTCTTCAACTTTTGCACCATGTTTCAACAGTAATCGAACAATTTCCACATAACCCTACATTGAATTCAATCAAAATAAAACTTCATCTTCAACTTATTGACCTACTCCTCCAGCAGCATAATGCAATGCAGTATTTCCTGATGTTGATTGTATATTTACATTTGCTTTATATTTCATCAAAAGTTCGACAATATCCAAATGTCCTGCATTGCAAGCTGAATAGACAAAGCAGAAAAAAAAACATATTACACCAAAAACACAAAATTCAATCGAACCTTCCATCAATGGTGTACAGTCTTGTTTATTGCCTCGATCATCCACAGCAATATCGGGTATGGTTCGTAGTATGAGTTCAACTAAATCTGTATAACCATTTGAACAAGCTAATGATAAAATACTATCTCCATCTTCATTGATATCATTTAAATATTCTTTGATATTTTTGGTATGAAGAATTTTTTCGACTGTATCAAGATCATTATTTACACATGCACGAAGAAGAACACCGGAATCTTTATTAATTAATTTCGATTTTTTTTCTGTGCCTATCGATGACGATAGATTGGCGTTTGAATTCGAATTCGTTGTTGTTCCTGAAGCTGATGGAGTTGTTGACGATGATAGAGCATTGGCAATTTCATGTAGACCATTGAAATTATTCGTTACACTACTTGTTAATAAACGTACAACTTGTTGATCGCGCCAGAAATCTTCAGGTATAGGAGAATTCGTGATGCCCGTTGCTTCGAGTATAGCGGCTAATTTCGCTTGTGTATCAGGATCAATTGGACCAATGTCTATATCATCGTTTGCATTATTATTTAAAGATAAATGTGAATGAGAAATAAATGGCGATGGAATATCATCATCGTCATCATCATCTTCTTCTTCATCACTTGTTTCATCCTGAGTGATAAAGATAAAAATGAGTTTTTTTTTTATTAAAAAGAATTCAATGATTTACTTCGATATCTTCTTCGTCGTCTGTAAGCATTCTATGACTATGATGTGGATAACGTGTTAAACCTACAGATATAATTGAAACGTCAGACAGATCAATAGATGAATCTTGTTTCGAATTATGTTTTAATGTTTGATCAGTAATTGAGGATGTTCGAGAAGTATTTTTCATAGGGAGAAAAAAAACAAACAAACAACAATTTAATTGTTCATGCTAAAAGTAGATTCAAAACAAAAATTATGTTCAATTGAAGAAAAAAAAAGAATTCTACACTTGGTATCGCAATAGAATTTTATTCGTTATCATTTTTAATCAAATTTTGAAAGAGAAATTCTAGTCGATGATGTCGACAACAGGAAATCGACGTAGAACAAGATGAGATACAAACACAAACAGAAACGAACGACGTTCGGTATGCTAAGTAGAGCAATACCAATATTATTGGACAAGGAGTTGATATTCTATGGATTGAGGTTTGCTTGTTTCGGCCATTGCTATGTTATCAATATGAGTTAACCAACCAAACAGAATTCATTGACGTATGGAAATATTTTTTCTTTGAATCGTTCGATTGATTTTCACATTCGAATATTCACAATGAAACTTTTTGTTCTTCATAAATATCTTTCTCGATAGATGTCGTACTCAATCATGAGAATGAATTTGTTCTACTATTTTTTTCTTCGGTCAAATAAAATTATTTATAAGGTTTTACACACTTATGTCTTAATGAATATTTGCATAAGAATACAAATGTATACACATATCAACTACTTCGATTCTAAGTAAAAAAGAAATGCAAGAGAACATCTGCAACAAATAAAAAAAAGAAGCGAATATTTAATTTTTTTACTTTCTTTCTCCCTTTCTTTTTTTTAAAAGAAAAAGGTGAATCTGAGTCATATTTGCGAATTTTTCTTATCAACAATGTCATTCAAACATTTTTTAGTGAGTACACACAAAAAAAGCGAGAAGTATAGGCGAATATTTATCGATCTGTAATCTAGATTGTTAACAACTGAAATAATGCCATCGAAAACAACTTGTTTAACGAATAATAACTGTTGTCGTCTTGTTCGTTTGGATAAATCATCACGTTTATTACTTCCGTTAGCACGTCGTAGTCGTCCATTAGCATTGTCTCGATGTCGACGAAATCTTTGTCAAAATTGTTTTCATATTAAACAAAAACAAACCGATGATCTAAGAAATTTATTCGTACAAGAAAATGAAAATCTTCGACATGAAATCGAATTTTCTCTTATCAATCAACATGAACACGAACAATCCGAATATGAATCAGCAGGAATGTTACTTTGGAATTTAAATACATCAGAGAATCGTTCACAAACGGATTCTCATCATCATGATCAATCGTTCGATGATACAGGTTCATTAACAAATCATGAAAAGAAAATTTTACTCGAAGAAGCCGTTGAAAAACTTCGTATCGTTCTAAATCATCGTTCAACATCTCCATCGAACAGTGAACAAGATCAAATTGAATTCACTTATCGAGCTTTACAAACAACTGTCAATATACTATCATCAACACTTGAGTCATTGCAGGATAACAAGCTTTAATATTCATTTAGGAACTCATGTCTTTGTTTTTTTTATTCGTAATTATTATCAAAGCAACCTCTAAAAAATAAACGAGAAAACCACTAAAAAAGAAAGTAATGTCAATGATGATGATGATGGTGGTGAGTATTATTGCACGATGAATAAGAATAACAAAGAGAAAATTGTTGAAATCAATTGAATATCTTGTTTTTGGCCATGATCGTATACTGATTGAAGTAAATACTGTGACGATGAGCCTGGTTGACGTGGTAAACGATGTAATTCTTCTTCTACGAAAAAAAAACATTCTTCTTCAAACAAACAAAAACAGCAGAATTCTCCTAAATTTACTTGTTCGTCGTCGAACGAATATATTGGCTTCGTTGCCATTGTATTCACATGTATAATTTCCATGAATAAAATCTTTATTTTTCTTTTTTAAATGTACAGTTAAACGTTGTGTATTCGATGAAATTGTTTCAATATGATGTTCATGATTATTAGCATCGAGATATTCTCCATCAACGAACCAATTTAATTTCGTTAGATCAACATTCGAATCACATAATAATGAACATGTTATTGAAAATGTTCGATTAACCGGATAGAGAAGTAAAGGTGACGGTGGTGATATATGTGGATGAGCTAGAGAGACACGAAAAACAAACAAATTCAAAATTGACTAGTTTAAGAAGAGAATTACAATTAACAAGTAATTTAATACTATGTTGACCGCTTGAACTTGATTTACATGTGTAGATGCCTTGATCTTCGGTTAGAACATTACTGATAACTAAACGTGAATTTGATGCCGATGATAGGAGATTGAAACGACCGATGGATGCATATTCAGGAAAGAGAATGTCACCAATCGAGATAAATGTTAATTGAGATCGAGAGGAATTCGGTTGAAACCAGGAAATCTAGTAGATATGATTTCTTTTTTTACAAGAAAAAACGAACGATGTTGACACTTTGAATACGTACGACTTCATTGGATTTTTTCAAAGAATTTATTGGACATATTAATTCAACATCGGTTCCGCATGTTGCGTGTATTGTCGATGCATGAGCTAGAGATAAGAAGAAAAAAACGTAAAGAATAATTCCAGTTCCCTGAAGAGCTCTTTTTTTTCGTGTTCAATTTACTCGTCAATAATAATGATAGTAAAATGATGAAATAAATGGTGACTAAATCAGAGAAATTTTGAACGATTGAATTGATATTGATGTTCGACATTATTATCGATGAGAGTCTGCCACATTGCTTCTGAAATAATACATATACAATACACTAGAGAGCTTGTATTGTCTCGGGTGTGATTAACTTTTTAGTCTAGTAGACGTCATTTAAATTGCTCTTTCTCTCTGTATGTATGTATGGGTATGTGTCCCTCTCTCTCTCTCTCCCTCTCCTTCTCTGTTTCTTTCTCGTTCGCTCTAGTTGCTACACAAACATACACACACGCCCATGTTCAAATTTCGATTTTGTCGTCGCCGTTTGATCGCTTTCTTCTCAATCAAAATCTCATTTGTTCTTTGACTACTACATGCTCTACGAGACAATGATGTTAGTCCCTGATATCGAATAGGTCCGCCTCGATCAACTCGACGTGTATAGACATATGAAATTTGTATTTTGTTGTTCTCACTTCTATTCACCTACTGATTTGATTATGAACTGAGGATGAAGAGGGAAAATTTTCTAATAAATTCTCCGATTTGCGACTATTTCTATTTTCGTGTTTGTTTGCTATGTTGTCTAATGATCAGACAATTAATTGATGTGTATACATGTATGAATATGTTTACACGAAATTTGATTCTCTGTTACTTTTTCCCATATGTCAACAATAGCATTGAGAGAACAACTGTTCAGTCTGTCTCATCTTTACATCGATATATTCTCTCATGTATTGAAAGAGCAGACGAAAAAAAAAGAAATAGAGAGTTAACTTTGAAGTTATAAGAAATACTTGAACAGTTTATTACATAAAGACAACAGACGTCGACAATGCGCGCTCATACAAAACAAAAGATTCTTTAATAAGCTAGATTAAATCTAAATATAGTCTTAAAAAGAATGAATTACTCTTAACTATTCATGACAATGTTAATACGAATCATTCTATTTAACTCGATATAATAAATATTCATAAATGACAAGAAAAATCAAATCAAATAATAAGAGATCTTTTCTATATTTATATCGAAATAATTCTCCTACACATGTTTAACATACGTACGTATATATACATACATATACCAATATTCATGATGCAATAAAATATGCATACGTAAAAAAATAAGTATAGCAAATGATACAATCAATCATCACTCATATACAAATGGGAATTGATCGATCCGTTCTTATTCTTCTTTCTTTCTTTCTTTCTTAAAGTTAAATTAGAACTATTTCTCTTCATTCTTTTCTTTTTTTTGGAATACGGTTACATTCGATCAATGTAATCAATGCAACAGATTTCCTTTTACAAAAACAAGACCTTCATAGATGACATTTCTAATCGATGCTCAATCTGAGGGTGTTGTATTCATACATACATAGATATATACATACTTGCATAATAGGTAACAGCTCGGTCTTGTCTTCATCATCTTCTCTATCAATATACAACTAATATGAAATATAAAAAAAAAAGAAAAAGAAAAGAGTCAAATTCAATTCATATCATGAAGAGCAATTATCATGCTCAATCGATTCAATTGTTCATCAACGATTGACTTCTCTCGTTTTTCTTTCTCCTGATCCTTTGCTTGCCTGTCTGTCAGTCACGGATGATGCGCATAAGTACAGATCAGACAATCGTGTAAAACAAAAACGAACGAAAAATGTGTTAAAAGTCAAATGTGTCAATGAACAACATTTGACTTATTTAAAAAGACAAACGCGAAATGACTTACTTGAAAAACAAAATGTTCATAACTTTCACACTAGCATAGTGAAGTAGTGCCTATGCTGTTTCCGGTAGTGGCCACTCGACGATGGAAAGATAGATATATATAGATGCGTATCCTGTATGTATGTGTGTGTGTGTGTGTTGATAGTTCTATAACGTCTTTGTCAGCATCAATTCGAAGGACATTTTGATGATAGCGTGCTGTTCTAACTATCTTGCCGGCGGAGAGCTCAAAGAAACAGGAAAGAAAAGAAGAAGGATAAGAATGTTATGGACTCGTTCAGTTGAATTATGGGAACTGATGAGCAGGCGAATGGACGACGCACGTTACTTCACTTCTCTATGATTATGCGTCAAGAGACAGAGAAGAAAAGAAAGACGAAGAAGAAGAAGAGAATGAGAGAGAGAGAGAGAACAATGTCGTTTATAAGTTACTATTGAAACAATTCACAGGTTTTCAAAACCAAACATTCTCTTGATTCGACTGGTCATAAATGTAATCATATTCACTTGAATGAACTAAAAGTCTTTTAACCAAAGAAGGAAATCAAGAAACTTCCGTTGAATAGCGACGACCATCTTCAATATTTTAATTGTGAAAAAAAAGTTTCTTTTTTTTCCTTAAAATCAATTTTAACGCTATTTTATAAACTACTCTTAATAAAATAAGAATAGAAATAAACGTATCGGAAAATATATTCTACTAGACTATTTCTTTCATTCGAATGAAAAGGCAAAATTGAAATTAATGGACAATCAATCTTGTGATTTGAATCTCTTCGAACCACTTGCATCAAATGCTGAATGGGTTCACGAAAAATCTGCACAAGTAAAGATCTTTTTTTCTGTGTCCTTAAGTTATTGATCGCCTGACTGGGTCCGTTTCTTCTCAATGATTAATCTTGCTCACAATAGGGGGTGTTGCTGGTTAGGATGGATGAGTTATGATGAAGAATGCCTGCCCGCCCATCAACTTACTATACAACAGTCAGGTCACGACATGATGCCTATTATCAAAAGCTTACCTTTCGATGATGTAACATCAAACACTGATGATTTCCTTGTTTCTGTTACTATTATTCAGATATACACATATCTTTGTACTATGTATATGCCGTTTGTTCTTAACATCTTATAGAGGAGAGGAAAGAAGAAGAAAAAAGAATTCGATCATAGACATTTATTATTCAATTGCTAATCATCTTGCGAACAATGTCGATAATAAGGTTTTAGTCATCATTATGATCGAAGACGATGCCGAACGGATGTTTGACTTACCTTTTTTTTTTGTTCTTCTACTACTACTTCTTTTCCTTCTTTTTTCATCTAACTTTCACCAAGTTGAAAGGAAGAAATGATCAAAATAATAATAAAAGAAGAAAAGAACTATTTCTAGGTCGAAATTAAATTATATCATGGTCATAAAGACTCGATCAAAACATGTCAATTGATTGAAACAAAAAATTGGATTCTAACAGGATCTGATGATAATACTGCTCGTCTTTGGGATTTTCATAGTGGAAAAGAAATACACAAATATAAATTAAATCACAATATGGCAACTGTCTCAGCAGTAAGAATCAATCATGATCTAACTCGGTATACTATCTTTCGTCAAACTTATATAACGAATCAATTAATCAGTTTATTTCTGTGTGTGTTTGTGTCTCTTGCTTAGTTTATATTCATCTAGTTGGGACAAAACAATACGTTGTATTGACATAGAAACAAACCGAGAAATTGTAGGTGAAGAAAACTAAAAGTATCTTTGTTTTTATCTCGCGTTTTTTTTGTCTCTTCTTGAACACAAGTGGAAAGCTATTGAAAATCATGTTATTACAAATTGTCAATTATCACATAGTAACGAGAGTTTATGTTCCGGTACTGACCTTGATGGTATTGTTAGTATTTGGGACGCAAAAACAGGTCTGAAAAAAAGTACGATTCATCATTTACACGAATCAATTATAACCAGTTGTCAATTTACTAAAACCGACGATCGAATTATTTCAACATCCTACGATAAAACTGTCAAGTTTTTCGATGTCGTTTCTCATCGTACGACAATGACATTAAGGTAGAATGAAATTCAATAGATTAACTCACTTGTTAGTCGATGATGCAAGACATAAAAATAGTATACATAATGAATGATCGATCAATCGATCTTATTACAACACGAAGAATCAATGATATTGTTAGAGGAGAGAATTTGTTAACGAACTAATTGATCTTTTTTTTTCTCCTGATTCAATGACGTAACCAACGGTATTTACCGATGAGAAAAGAAAGATGAAGAAAAACTGACACATAGGAAGTTAACTTGTCCGATTTGATGAACTAAACAAATCGTGTCAAGATCAAAAGACAGGATGTATGTCTATTTAGTGTAAATGTTTCCATTAAAAATAGCCTTGATAATTCGTGAAAATTCTTTTTTTTTTCGTCTTATCAAATTTAGAGATCATGAAAGTGTTGTTACGAATTGTGCCTTTGATTTACATGAACGTTTATATGCAACTTGTTCATGGGATAAAACTATTCGACTTTATGATATCACCGTAGGATGTTTTCGGTAAGAATAATTAGTTCTTGGCATTCATTGAAAAACACTCTGGGTGTTCAGATTAATGAGATGACCTTTGACAAATAGGACTCCTCCTCATATTCATTTCGTTTTTCTTATTGTTCAACTCATTGAGCATGTCAACTGTTCATGTGATTATTTATAGACATGAAGGTCCTTTACTATTACCAAAGATACATGAAGGATCAATCTCATCTTGTTGTATATCCAACGATTGTAAATTATTAGCTAGTGGCAGTTATGATTCGAAAGTGATCCTTTGGGATTTAGAAAACCTGACATATAAACTTATTTTACGTGTAAGATAATAATTTGAAATGAATGTCGAAAAAACAAATTTTTTTTTGATATGATAATGAATAGGGTCATCGAGATTGGATCAATGATATATGTTTATCGAGTGATTATAAGTGGGTTGTTTCGGTTTCAAAAGTAAGATATCGATAATTATTCAAAGAGATTCGAAATCTTGATTAAGGATGGAGAAATTCGTGTATGGCATATTGAACATTGTGATGAAATCAAACAAGTCATTGAACAAAATAAACGATTAAGAAAAGTCAAAATTACTAATGTATTTCATTCTATCTTCGTTTTGTCAATTTTCAATTAAATAACGTTTATTTTAGTGTTTCAAATGTGGTAAAATGTTTACAATTGATAAACTATATCGTGAATCTTCATCGACCGTTTTTTTTTGTATTTTCTGTCGTCATGAGCAAATGTGTAATCAACCATAAAATAAATTTCGAATGCAATGATCACGAAAAACGGAAATTCTTTGATAAATAATATATCACTGATCAGTTTTGGATTTAAGATCTTCTTGTCATATAAACTCGTGACCAATGCTATAATTCATAGACTTCCACTTGACTTATTTCTGTGGAAAATTCAAGCCAATGAGATGATTTGTAATTCCTGTCTGTTTTTATCAAGTAACCATGATGATAAAAACGCAGAAAGAAAAGCTCGAGGATTATTTTCTGTTAGCATTAATAATAATTCCGTAAGTAAAGTATATGAAACACTCACTGCAGGCTTTGTTATTTTGAATATAGGATTAATTTGTTGGTTACAACAACATATTGATGTTGAATTTCGACATAAAAGAAAAAATATATCTGCTAGTTAATTTGATCGTGTTAAAATTCAATAAAAAAGAAAAATTTTGTTAACTTTTATTGATACAAAGAAAATAAGGAGCTTGAATAATTCAAAATGAAATTATCTTGGCAAATGCAAGCTATGCTCAAGTTTTTTTTTCTTCTCGTCAGTTCTTTTTTCCTATGAATTATCCGACGTTAGTCTTCAAGCAAAAATATTTTCTACGAGCTAAAGAATAAAGAACTCCATCAGCGTCTATAGTTACTCTTCTTCATATTTTCTTTTTCTTTCATTTACGGACTATCTCGTAAGCTTAGTCCGTTTCTTCTTTTTTTTTTCTTCTTTTTTTTGCTCCGTGTCTTCGAGTGTTCTGCTGTTATTGTTGTTTTTTTTTTCATTAATAGAGAGAGAAAAAAAATGAAAACGAACGTTTCTCAACCAGCATCGTTACTCGATGGAAATAGTGCATTTAATATTGAACAAGAACGGACAATGAATAAAGGCTATTTCAAAGATTTTTGTCAGAGTTTTCATTGGATTTATTTGAAACATAAATGGTTCGATGATGAACGTAAATAATCTTGTTTTTCATTCGATTGAAAATAAATTTCTCACATAAAAAAAAAACAAACTTTTGTTTTCATTAGATTGGAAACTGGCATTTTGTTCATCATCATTTACCTTTCTCAATAAATATCCCAATATCTTTCTTATCTATCGAACAATATTATTCTTTGTCGTATTGATTGATCTTATTCATGGCATTCTTCTAACTCATCCTATTCATGAATGGCCTATCTATTACACGCATATAACATTATTAATAACGTTTTTTGCGATCTTATTTCAATTTATAATCACATATCGAGTGAATTTCTTTCGTGGAAATGATATTGTACCACGGCATTCCTTACAATATATTCATGTCATATTAATTCTCATTTCTCTAACATCTGGTCTCGCTGTTTGTCTCCTTTATTGGACAGTGATTTATAATTCATCAGCTCAAATCTATTATCCAAAAATCATTCTCGATCATGGAATTTTATGGTTGTTATTATTTATTGACATATTTTTTCTAACACGTTTACCGATTTATATGATCGATTGTATTCCATTTTTGATTCTTACATTTATTTATGGTTTATTTACATTATTGATATTTATTTTCAAATCAAGATTTAGCCGAAATCGTATCGGCTATGTTTATTCAGCATTCAATCTGTCAAATTCACCTCTACGAGTAACCATTCAACTCGGTTCATTTATAGTTCTTGTACCGATTGCTAGTGTTTTCCTTTTATGGAATATATTTCGTTTGAGACGAGCTATTGATGTTCAACTACCAGAAGGAGGAAGCGGAGGAGGAGGAGAACAAGAAGACGAAATAGAAGAAAAAGATCAAACAGATGCTAGTATTATTGCTTAGTAAATATTTTATTGAATAAAAAATCTAAAAAAAATCTGTCTGTGACAAAATAATTTTGTTTTTGTTTGACACACAACTAGAAAATTTATCTCGAATATCGATTTATTAATCATCATCATCGTCGTCATCAAATTTTTTCATCGCTGCTGAAAGTTTATGTTTAGTAAACAAGACAGATTCACCAGATGAAGATTTCAGCACCGTACTATTTCCTTCGATTACTTTCATATTCTGAAATTTATCTATAAATTGATTGTCGACAGTCGAACTCGCTGCTGCTGCTGCTGCTGCTTTTTCTTTAGCTAAAATGAATTTGATTAGTTAAACAAAATCCTTCGAAAAATACAACAAAGAATACCTATTCGATTTAATCGAACTTCTTTGAATTTATTGTATGTCTCATAGATTTTGATAAATTTCTGCATTGCTTCTTTATCGCGAGTTCTATCAGAATGGACAGTAGATGAAAAATGATCACGCATACTGTTTTCATTGGGAAATATATCTGAACAAACACGACATGAAAATACTGGACTTTCTTCTTGAATTTTTTTCCATACAGCTAATCGATTATAATGCAAATCATTATCTCTAGCAAAATGTGCACTAGCATTATCATCTCCATGTAATGGTAAATAACAAATATCACAATAAGGACGATGACCATCGGGGTGATTCCATTCTAAAAAAGTGCGCATAGTTTCTGCACCGATTGAGAATGAAGCTGCCGGAAGAGTTGATTCATTAGAATTAGTTTGATTATTGGCTGATGATGATGTTGCGAGTTTAGGAGACGTAATAGATTGTTCACTGTTTGATGAAAGAGATTCGAATGCTTTGACTTTTTTCAGATGTTTGCCACCTCGTATATGCTGTTCATAGGGTTCTTTGCCAGTGCATGTAAGATCACAAAATTTGCAATAGAATTCACCTGTCATCTAGAGGAAATCATAGTTAACAAATTAATTTGTAGATAAACGAAGGACATTCTTGATCAGAAGGCTACAAAGATTTGTTCTTTTATCCTTGTCTGTCTGGATTTCTTCAACCTTCGTATATTAATCAATAATTATACAGAAACTAAGTCCTATCCTATTCTATCATTCAAGATCAAAAGTATTTTTATCCAACAAGTTTCAACGTCACGTAACAGAAAAAAAACTCAACTGTGTTCTGTCTTTCTCCATTCGTCCCAAAATGTTTCAAACTAAATCCTTTTTCAACATCGACATCTATTTTACCAAAAAAAAACTCAGATGTCAGTCAATCCTATTCAAAAAGAAAAGATTTATATAAAGAAAAAGAGATTTCAATGCCCTCTTAATTAACATTTCCGTATGATCGAGCACTGTTAATTTGATCAAACTTCGAGTTCCGTTGTTCGTTTGACTTTGATCCGACGTGTTCATCGTTCAATTCTCTACACTACAAACAAGTAATCAACAAATTCGTCATTTTGCTTTTTTGGACTATTATTTTGTTAGTGTAGTGTGCTATTCTCAGTTTTGCTTTGAATCGATTCGATTACAAAATAATATTGATAGAATTATGGTCGATTAATAATAGAAAAAAAAATGGGAACATTTATACGCCGTTTTGCGATGGTTATCAAAAATGTGAAAATTTTGACTTTCAGCGAGTTTGGTAGTTGTTCTTATCAAAGATTATCCATTGTTAATACGAAAAACAAAATTTGTTAAGAGAGAAAAACAAGACAAGAAATGTTTTTCTTCTATTTGTTTGCTTCTTTTCTTGTTTTTCAAGGTCATTTTTGGAAGAAAAAAATAACCTTGAATATATAAGAAAAACTAACTTGTCAGATTTATTTATCTAATAAATTTCTCATTAGTTTCAAAGCGACGAAATAAGATTTTCGAACGATTTATTAAAAGATAAAAATCTTCCTTCATTGAGCTTTTCTTTTTATTTCAAAATATAAGTCTTATCAGTTGTATTCATTCTGTGTCTTTGACAAGCTTTAGTCGATCCTTGTCATTTTGAATGGCATTGTATGCGTACAAGGTTTTTTGATCGCGTTCTTTCGAGTATGAGTACATGATGTTTTTGCTTTCAGTCTTTTTACTGCTCGTGTTCTTTCTTATCCAAGGCCTAAATAACAACAGAACTGATGGGAGCAATAACAACAATAAGAATAACATGAAAATTCTCTTATATCTATCCATGTTTAAGTACACAGTAAATTGAAAAACAGATGAAAAATACGAAAAAAACAAAATAATAGAAATCTATGTGTTCGTTCGAACTGGAAAATACGAAACGAATAACAACAACGGATGTTTTTGAAGGTTACTCTGTCAACAAGAAAAAAAGAGAAACATAAAAAACCGCCGACGCAGTGATATATGTTAAGCAAAAACACGACTTCACCTTCACCGAGAAAGATGAGAGAGAGAGAGAGAACGGAAAACAAGACCGAGCAGGGAAAACAAAAAAAATTGAGAGAGAACGACGAATAAGTCGAAGAAGAAGAAGAAGAAGAACTTGTCGTTTTTGCTTCATCTAACAGTCTACATT
>ERZ778026.1989-NODE-1989-length-23193-cov-9.978736_pt1 | contig 23193 bp, 35 predicted proteins | sample MGYA00375756_ERZ778026 | MGnify/ENA primary metagenome ERZ778026 (study PRJEB29350, sample SAMN05389820) | bioreactor metagenome | isolation source: Ammonium sulfate bioreactor | place: South Africa: University of Cape Town | collected 2014-02-18 ... | reverse complement strand
GTCGATGGCGCGCTCGTTGGTCGTTGTCGCTGTGGCTCGCGCAGCTCGTGGATGGACCATGTGGCCGACCTGCTGGCCTCGCTGCAAGTGCAACTCGAGTGGCTAACGACGACCGAAGATGCCTCACGGGCCGTAGCCCAATGCGTGAGGCAGGCACGAGCGGCTGCGGCCGGCGCGCCCGACGTGGCGGTGCCGCTGCACGGCGCCATGGTCGTGGCGCTGGCTGCGTCGCCGCGACGGCTCGAACTCGCGCTCTACGTGGCGCTGGTGCGCGAGCTGTCCATGGTGAGCTACATGCAGCAAGCGCTCATGACCATGCCCGCCGTGCGAGCGCTCGAGCTGGGCCGCGAGCTGCTCGAGGCCGATGCGTCGCTGCTGCCGCCGGTGCGCGAGGTCCTGGCGCCGCTGCTCGAGCGCCGCGCACGCTCGTCCTCGTCCTCGTCCTCTGCCGCCACCACGACCTATTCGACCGTGGCGTCGGTGCTCGCATCGGATGCCGAGTGGTCGAGCGAGTTGTTGGTGTACGTTGCCGCGAGGCCGGCTCACATCTGCCGTGGCGCTGTTGCTGAGGCGCGCGCGCTGTGCGCTGTGTTGCTGCTGCAGCCTCGTCGCTCGACTGCAGCGCAACGCCGACGAGCTCGAACCCTCGGCGCTCTCCCGAGCGATCGAAGCCTTTCGCGAAGCGCTGGAAGTTGCCAGCCGTTGCTCGCAAGAGGCAGCAGGCGAGCTTGAGCTCGAGGCCGAGCTCGATGCGATGGTGAGCGAGCGCGCGGCAGTGCCCCTCGATGCCGCGCCGCACTCGCTGCTGCAGGAGCTGCAACACGTGCACGACTCATCGACGCTCGAACAGCTGCGAACATGGCCAGCGCAAGAGCTTGCCGATTCTGGTTGCGTGCATCTGCTGTTCGATGCCATGCTCTCGCTCGAGGCCCACGTGCTCAGCGAGCGCTCGCAGCAGGCGCAGGCTCTCTTCATGGTGGCGTTCGAGGCCTTGGTGCTGCTGCCACACCGCGAGCAGATCTGCATCATGAGGCGAGTACTCGAGCGTGCTCCACGCCGAGACGACGCGCTGTTCGGCCGCATGCCGTGGCTGCAGCGGCTGTTGAACTCGCTCTTCAATCGCCTCGTGGTCGGCGAGCCGCGGCCATCGCAGCCGCTGCTCGACTGTGCCATGCAGTGTGCGCTCGCCAGCCCGGCGGCCTTTGTGCGGCGCGTCCTCGATGAAGCTCTCGCCGACCGCGGCAGCGAGCACCATTCGGCCGTGCTGATCGAGCTCCTGAGCTACTGCAATCCAGCTGTCGTCGTGCGAACGGCCGCCGGCTCCGACACGTTGCTCGTGCGCTCGCTGGCGCATCTGCTCGTGCATCGCTCGGCTTCACTCGCGTCGCACAAGGCCAAACAGCAGCTCGCACTGATGGTGCGCTTGCTACTTTCACACGGCCGCAGGAGCCAGCTCGATCGTGGCATGCCACCCCTGCTCGAGCACTACGAGCTCGTGCAGTACGTGCTGCTGCCATCGATCGCGGCACCCTCGTCGCTCGACGCACTCCGAATGGCGCTGCTGTTGCTCGAGCAGCTCTTCCCGATCGACATCGATGCCACCACCGCGAGCGACGACAATCAGCCTTGGCCCTTGCGCTGCTCCTTCTGGGCACTCCTCGAGGCACTGCTGCTACAGTTTGCCAGCCCACTTCGTGATGCGTCGCTCGAGCGCTCGATGAGCATGCAGCTGCCGATTCCCGAGCTCCGAGCCACGAGACTCATGATCGAGCAGCTGCTAGCATTCGGTGTCTCTTACTGCGAGCAACTCGCTGCCTCGCACTCGAGTCCGCGAGCTCTCGAGATCGAGTTGTGCATGAATGCCAACAGCTTCAGCGTCTTCCAACGGCGCGTGAGAAGGCTTGGTACGAGAGATGGAGACTCTCGCGCCCGCTTGCTTGTGCTCGTCTCTCATCAACGAGCTCGTGATATCGTGCAGGCTATGGAGTGCAGCTGATGGTGCGCGATCTTGTACTCGCGTACGAGTGCTTCGTGAATGGTGCGCAAATGGCCCCTTCTCTCCCTCTTGTGACCGCACCATTTCATTCAATTCCTCATGGCTGTCGTCGTCGTACACTGCATCCAGGTGCCGACGCTCCTCCACCTCTCGAGATTCCGCGGCCAATTACCGCTGCATTATTGTCCAAGCAATCGAATCGATCTGATGGCGACAAAGGCGCATCTCGCGACGAACTGCTGATCGGCTTGCGCCTCATAGTCGAGAGCTGCCGTGCTCGCTCTACGCTGGAAGGCGTGTTTTTGGTACAGTGCCGCTCTACCTACCTGGTATCCTGCTTGTTACGATCAAGATTCTGATGGCGATCTTGATGTCACCAGGAGGAACTCTCTCTATTGAAACTGAACGACCGTGCAGATCGCGAGTACCACTCGTTACTGCGCGATGCAGTGCTTTGGACTCTGCTTGCCAGTGACGAGCAAGAGTTCCTCGCGCTCGTGCATTCGGTCATTCATGAGCTCATTCGCCAAGGTGGTCTCATCGCCGCGAGCTCCAATGCGCCGCCCCTTTCCGCAGCGGCGCCTCCCCCATCGCTCGTCGGCACAGGCATTGCCGGTTTGTTGGTGCTGTTCGAGATGTTGCGACTCGTGAGCATATCGCCCTCGGCCACCATTGCCGCCGTGCTCGCAGCTCACCCGTGGATGCTACCGCACTTTGTCAAGAACGTGCTTCACTCTGCTCGGCACTGGCTCGAGCTGCACTCTCCGAGCGACCTTCAAGGAGAGGCCGACGAGCAGAGACAAGCAGTTGGCATTGCGGCATCGCCGGTTCCCTCGCCGTGCTCGTGCTGCTCTCGTGGCGCCGGATCGCAGCGAGAGTTCTTTGGCGGTGTGGTGGTGCTGTTCCTCGAAGCTGCTCGATTGCTTCGCGAGGCGCAAGCGACGCGCATGCACGAGAACCACTTCCAATCGCCTTCTCTCGTGGAGCTGGCTGACGAGCAAGCCGATGAGGCCGAGCTTGAAGCGCAGCTGGCAATACTGCTGCTGTCATTCGCCAAGCGCTACAACGAGTTGGCCAAGAGCAGCACCATCTCGAGTGTGGTCGATGTACAACTCACGAGTCGGCTTCTGTCGGAGCAGCTAGCACTGCTCTACGATACGCCCACCAAGCAAGCTCTGGTTGGCGTGCTGCATTCCGGAAGCGAATCTCGTGCCGAGAATTCATGATGCAGTGCTTTGGAACGAGATAAAGACAAGCATGAACGTCTATGATACACGATGCAATGACCGGGTGGTACTGGCGTGAAGGTACTCGGAGCTGCCGCTACACCTGCTTCTTGTCGTGAACGTTGGCAGCGTCTGATGTGGTTGCAGTCAAGCCACTGACGGCATCGCTCGCCTGCTTGACGCGGTACTTGACAAAGAGCGACATGTACTCGGGATGAGACTTCATGAACGCCGAGAAGGTCGCTGTTGCACGGTGAGGCTTCGAGTGTCAGGATGTACGCAAGCGCGCACACACACAGCGCCGAACATACCAAAGTCGATCTGGCCGTTGGTGTCACCAGCGGCACTGGCGTAGAGCTTATCGACGTCCTCAGGTCGCACGTCGAGCGAGATCTTGCGGAGCACGGTCTCGATCTCCTCTCGTTCAATGAGGCCATTCTGTGAGATGTCAAGTGTGTGAGTGTCAGAGCGATCTGGCCGTTGGGGCGACATGCCGATTGTCGCTCGTATTCTGACGTACACCTGACGTGTCAAAGGCATCGAACGCCAGGCGCAGCGTCTGCTCGTTTGAGAGATACTTGCTCGCAAACGCTCGACCGATAATGTACTCGCGAAAGTCCAACTCGCCAGTCGCATCGAGATCCATCAAATCGAAGACCTCGCGCATCAACGGTGAGTCCTTGACCTCTGTGCCAGAGGTCAGCAGCAAGTTAGGCAGCTGTCCTGGTTCCTGCCTGCCCCACAAGGAGAGCGGGCGCCATTGGCAGCTGCAATGTGAGACGACGCACTGGTGGCAGCACAAAACTCCTCATACGACAAGGTGCCGCTGTGGTCGGTATCCATTTCGTTGAAACGCTGCAGCTCCTTGGTCAGGGATTTCTGGGTGGCACCATCGACATTGTTCAGTACAGAGCCCGTCGCTCCAAGCGGGAAGGGAAGAGGTTCGGCTGGCGTACGAGATCGAGGGCCTCGGAGAAGTACGATCGCAGGGCATTGGCTTCGATGAGGCCCTTCTCCTGAGGCAGACGGATCTTGGCGGCCTCGTGCAACAACACCACGTCTTCGTACGAGTGCTCGGTGCATCGAACTCGCAAGGCATCCGCCATCACTGTTCCCGAGAGAGAGAGAGAGAGAGAGAGAGAGAGAGAGAGAGAGAGACGAGTCAGTCACGTGTGTGTGTGTGCGCGTGTGCATGTGGCAGGTGTTTCGCGATCCTCGTACCTTGGCGCACGTTGTTGGCATAGAGCGATGGATTGCGCTGCTCCTCCTCGGACGGCTTGTAAACCGGAAGGTACTCGACCTCCATAAAGTTGGCGAACTGAGCGGCCGAGTGTGAGCAAGCGCGTGCATCGTGGTGTGCCTCAACGCATCATACCTGGCACAGGGTGCGGACCACGAGGTACAGCATGGAGGCCTCGCCGACCCAGCTGGGGTCAAAGTGCGAATGTGGATACCGTACAACGACCTGTGCAGCTCGGCGACACTCAGGTGCGTGGTGGCTGGTGGCGCTGTACGGAATGCCGCGGCGACGTTGGTGCGTACCGGTTGCACGGGCACGCCGGCAGCAAAGGCGCCGTTGCGGAAGGCGATCAGCGCCGTGCCATTGGTGCAGGTGCCCTCGGGGAAGATGAGGATGTGCGGCCAGGCGCCCGAGCGAGCGCGCGAGACGATGGCCTCGCCGGCCTGGCGCGACTTGGTGCGGTCCTCGCGGTGCACCAGGATCGGCTGCAGGCAGCGCGCGATCGGGCCCGCGATCGGAATGTCGACGACGCCGGCCTTGGCGACGCCGATCGGGCCGCCGAGCGCGTAGAACAGGTACATCGGCTCGAGGAAGCTGCGGTGGTTGCACACGACCAGCGGCGCCTCGCTCGGCGGTGCCGGGCGGCCCTTGACCGGTATCCAGTACAGGCCGCAAGCGAACATGGCCACGCGCAGCAGGTACGGGATCGGCTGCACAAGCAGTCGCCGCCACGCCGACGGCGGCTGCTCGAGCTCCTCGGGCGAGCGGCCGAGCTGCGATGCGCGAGCCACCAGCCACGAGAGCACGCCCACCAGCAGCAGCACCAGCACGCGAGCCGGAAGAAGCACGATGCCGCCGATCAGCAGCTTGAGATTCTCGTACAACGTGTGCGGCTGCGCCGTCGTGTAGTTGACGAATGGATTGTGGCATGAGGCAGTCGACAGATGCTGCCGCAAGCCGCGTGCCTGCGACACCACGGCTGAGGTGTCCATGTTGGAGTGAGAGGAGCGAGGCAGCGAGGCAGAGAGGAGAGTGAGGAGTGGCGCTCGCGTCGTCGTGTTGTCGTTGTATTGTCCACCGCCCGCGTCGCGCATCAACCTCGGCCGCTGCTGCTACATCGCGCCCACAGCACCGAGCACTCGCTCCTCCCTCACCCTCACTCATCGACCTGCTGCCCACTGCTGCCACTGCTGCTCTTCCGTCCGTCGTCCCACAGCCCCGTCGTTGCCTACGCCAGCTCCACGCCGCCACCACCTCCACACATGACGCTCGCCAACTCTCTCTTCCGAGTCACCACGACAGCGTTGGTTGCAGCTTCGGTGTTGTCTGCTTGCAGCGTCGGATACAATGCCTTCCTCGCCGTCCGCGAGACACGCCGTATCAAGGTTCGTTCGGCTGCCGTGGTTGCGGTGGGCTGCTCGCTCGTGCGGTCCTCACTCACTCGCTGCTGCCTGAGCGCGTGCGCAGTCCAAGTATACTGAGGAGCAGGATACCCTAGACGCGCAGCCCGCGGATGATGCCGCCAGCACCAGCAAATAAACGCCGTCCGCTACTGTGGAAGCAGTACTTCGCAACGCTGGTGGTCTCGATGGTCTCGATTCGATCGGGTTGTTGCTGCTGTCCGCCGCGCCACCACCGCTCCCTGCCACTGTTCTTGCTGCACGCATCGAAGCCAGATGGCAGTGTCAGCCCTTCTCGCACACGTGGCGCTGGTGCTGTTGGTGGTGCTATCGGCTGCAGATGATGCCGAGAACGATGCTGCTTGCGGCTGCGGCGCGCTGTCGAGAGGCGACGGCGGCACGTGGGCCTCCCTCCACGCGCAGGAGGACAGCTGCGGCACTGGCGGCGCCGAGCTCACTGCTCCTGCGCTGCGCTCGCGGCTGGTGGCGCTCGACGGCGGCGAGTTCTTGATGGGCTGCGAGGATGCCGAGGCGTACGCGGCCGACGGCGAGGGTCCGGTGCGACGCGTGCGCGTGGCGCCGTTCGCCATCGACGACACCGAGGTGCCGAATGCCGACTGGCTGCTGTTCGTCGAGCACACGCACTACGTGTCGGACGCCGAGCGCTTCGGCTGGTCGTTCGTCTATGAGCTGCTGCTCTCCGACGAGGTACGGGCGCGTAGTGTCGAACGAACGACGCGCTGCGTGCAGCTCGTTGACTCAGGCCTGGCTCTCGGCGAGCAGAATGGTGCGCGCGCCACCGAGGCCATGCTCGGCAGCGAGTGGTGGGTCAAGGTGCTCGGCGCCTCGTGGCAGCACCCAGAGGTCCGTCGAACGAGCTGCCCTCACGCACTGATTGTCACTCGCTCACTCACATACAGGGACCGGGCTCATCGATCACTGAACGACTGGACCATCCGGTACGGTGGAGGAGGAGGGTGGTGGCGATGCAGAGTGCACCTCGTTGACTCGGCCGAGCTGGCGCAGGTGACGCACATATCGTGGCACGATGCGAGCGCCTTCTGCGCATGGGCTGGCAAGCGGCTGCCGACTGAGGCTGAGTGGGAGTACGCGGCTCGGGGAGGGTACGCGCAGTGCCTGTGCCTGCTGGCCCTTGTTCCTAGGCACCTCTGACGCACCCGTCTCGACCGACCCGCCGCAGCCTGGAGCAACAGCGATACCCATGGGGCGACTCGCCCGCACCGCCGCACCGCGCCAACGACTTCCAGGGCTCGTTCCCGTCGCACAACTCGGCCGACGATGGCTTCGTCGGCACGGCACCTGTACGGTGGTTCGAGCCCAACGCCTACGGCCTCTACAACATGGTCGGCAACGTGTGGGAGTGGGTCGAGGACTACTTTGTGCAGCAGCAGCAGCAGCAGCAGCAGCAGCAGCACGAGACTGCCGATGTCGGCGAGCCATTCCCACGCGCCATGCGCGGAGGCTCGTACATGTGCCACCGCTCATACTGCAATCGAGCCCGAGTGTCGGCGCGCACGTCCGCAAGCCCTGACAGCAGCGCCGGCAACATGGGCTTCCGCTGCGCAGCGAGCCGTCCACCAAGCACAAGCGCCGCCGCCGCAGAGGCAGCGACCTGAGAGAAGCATTGAAATGAACCAAGCGAATATCTGAACGAACGAATGGCGGGAAGGAAGCGCAGGAACAGTGGCGGCGGCGCCGCTTCGTTGTCGCCTCCTCACCCTCATGGCTGCACCACAGCAGCAACAGCAGCAACAGCAGCCGCTTGCTTCAAACGCCTCAGCAGACGAGCCTGTGCGACAACCAGGAGAGCAGCAGGAGCAACTGGAGGATGCCAGAACGCGCCTCCATCGAGAGTGGTGGGCGCGGTGTGCCGAGTGCCGCCGAACGTTCGTGTCTCGCGCCAGCATCGAGGCTGCATGGGCCTACAAGCCACGCGCCAAGGTGCGCAGCACTCATCGCATCGGCGACTCCGAGGAACAAGAGGAGGAGGAGGATGAGGAGGAGGATCCATCAACCCTACGACGTATGGTGCTGGCTGACGGCGACGCGGCAGGACGTGTTTGTTGCCACGCCGCCCAAGTGTGGCACCACGTGGATGCAGCAGATATGCTACCAGCTGGCCACCGGTGGCGACATGAGCTTCGAGTGCATATCGGCCGTCTCGCCTTGGCTGGAGGTGGCACTCGACGTGCAGCAGCCACTGAGCGATGAGTTCCCGGCCGAACAGCCGCGTATCATCAAGAGCCATCTGGTTTGTAGCCGCATTCCCATGAGCGAGCAAGCCAAGTACGATTGTGTCTCGACGCTGCTGCATTGTAACGAGCCGCGGATCAACGACTGACACCACGCATTGAATGGTCGCTCACACGCACACACGTACACGTGTACCTATGCGTCAGATACATTGTTGTCGTGCGCAACCCATACGACGCGGCCGTCTCGTACTTTCGCTTCTTGCAGGGCTGGTGGGTCGACTACGACGACGCGTTCTTTGAGCACTTCACCGAGCAGAACCTGCTGCAGCGCTCGTGGTCGAGCTTCGTGCGCTACTTTGGTCATGTCAAGACCTGGATGAGCAAGTTCGACTCGCCCAACGTGCTGTTCGTCGCGTACGAACAGCTGATGGTATGGTGGCCGCTCTCGTCGTCGTTTGAGTTGCTCTGAGCGCTCACGCTCTGTCCTTGCGCGCCGATGCCATCAGTGCGATCTCGAAGGCGTGATGGCACTCGTGGCACGCTTCTGCGACTTTCCTTGCAGAGAGGAGATTGCAGCGCAAGCGCCACGCGGTGACGGCTGCTCGTGGGACGAGCTGGTATTCCGTTGCTCGTTCGAGTACATGAAGACGCACAGCAGGCAGTTCGACGAGCACCTCGTGTTCCGCCACTGCAACCCACGCATGGGCTTGCCAACCACCGCATGCTCCACAAAGATTCGCTCCGCCGGATCGAACGATGCACTGCGTCTACCGGCCGTGGCGCGGCGCCTGCGCTTGCATTGGCGAAACGTCATCGGAACGAGCTTCCCCGACCTGCCGTCCTACCTCCACCTGCTTGATCGTATCCGTGCCACCAACGGCATCGACTACACGCTACCAAAAGACTCGACGACTCTCGCTGCCATGCAATGGCCGCCATCCAGTTGACCACAATAACACGAGATATCTGCTGCGATTGATTGCTTGCGTGATTGATTCAAGCGTTTCCCGCGCTTTTGCGGTTCCCGCGCTTTTGTTCCGTTGCTCGCGCGCGCCAACGATCACCCATCGCCGACCCACATCGCACTGCCAATCGTGTTGCTCGCTCGCTCTCTCTCTCTCACTCGACTCGACTCATCTCGCTACCACTCCTCGCTGCTCCCTCACTCCGAGCCACACGATACATCATGAAGCGCGGTGATAAGAAGACCACCGCCCCTGCCACTTCCAGCAGCACTGCCGTGGCATCGGCCTCCACGAGCAGCAGCAGCGATGACACCACGACGGTCGTCGATGACGGAAAGGTCAAGGTGGTGGTGCGCTGCAGGTACCGTATCCACACTGTCGTCATCACCACGCAGCGTGGCACGAAGGTCGGCTCACACATTCGTGAATGGCACCAAGGCCCCTCAACGAGCAGGAGCAAAGGAGCGGCAACCGCGAAGCGGTCCACTGCGAGCCAGCGCGCAAGGAGATCTCGCTCAGCATCGACGACGTACGTTGATGGTGCAATCTCCCAATGCCGAGCGCCCAGCGCTCTCGTTCGTCGCCGCTGACCTCGAGGATCGCAACAGAAACTGCAAGACAAGCTCGCCGCCTTCACGTTCGACGGCGTGTTCGACAAGACCAGCAGCCAGCAGCTCATCTACGAGAACGTTGCGTCGGAGATCGTGCAGGAGGCGCTCAAGGGCTTCAACTGCACCATCTTTGCGTACGGCCAAACTGGCACCGGCAAGACCTACACGATGGAAGGCCTGCGCGACGAACGCAAGGCCGGCTCGCCCTTTTGGTACGGCAGCCGTGCCGGCATCATTCCGCGAGCCGTACAGCACATCTTTCAGTATCTGATGGTACGCCATGATGCTGCGAGCTGACTCTCCTCTCCACCCCTCTCATGGAGAGAGAGAGAGAGAGAGAACGCCAACTAACGACGATGGCAATGTGTGTAAAATCAGGCACACTCGTCCGAGTATTCTGTGACCGTGTCGTATCTCGAGCTCTACAACGAGGATCTGATCGATCTGCTGGCGACCGACGACCGCCAGCTCAAGATGTGCTGGAACGACGATCGCAAGGGCGTCGAGATCCCAGGGCTCGAGGAGATCCGCGTCACGTCGCCCGAGGACATCTTCCACGTGCTCGAGCGCTCGGCCCACAAGCGCCAAACCGCCGCCACGCTGCTCAACAAGCACTCTTCGTACGACCTTCCTTCCCTCCCTCCTCCCTCGGCGCACGCAGCTTCCAATTGCGCCAATAGCTCACATTCAAATATGAATTCACCAATGATGCAAACTGTCCCTGCAGTCGGTCGCACTCGATCTTTACGATCATCATCCAAATGCGCGAGCCGACTACCGATGGAGAGGACCTCATTCGTACGGGCCGCTTGAACCTCGTTGACCTTGCCGGCAGCGAGAACGTGAAGCGCAGCGGAGCGACCGGAGACCGCATGAAGGAGGCTGCTTCGATCAACACCTCGCTGCTCACGCTGGGTCGTGTGATCACTGCCCTCACGAACTCGAACACTTCCTACATTCCCTACCGGTACTAACACAACACGCACATATGAGAGAGAGAGCACGTTACTCACTCATTGGAATGGCATCTTCACCCAACGCATGCATATGCGCACTTACACAGAGAGAGTAAGCTCACTCGCTTGCTGCAAGAGAGTCTCGGCGGACAGGCCAAGACCTGCATCATTGCCACGATCTCAGCTTCGATCGATTGCTTGGATGAGACGCGCGCGACGCTCTTGTACGCGGCACGAGCCAAGAACATTCGCAACAAGCCGATCGTCAACCAGAACCTCACGAACAAGACGTTGATTCGCGACTACGTGGCTGAGATCGAGAACCTCAAGAACCAGCTCTATGTACGGCTACCACTCTGTCACACGACTTACGCCACAACCAACGCACTCTCTCTCTCTCTCTCTAATCCATGTGATGTGTATAGTCGGCTCGTTCGAAAGATGGCTTCTATGTACCAAACGAGTTGTGGCTCGAGATGCAACAGAGCAAACAAGAACAAGTGCGTGCCTGTCTTTCAGGCCTTGTGAGAGCGTGTGTTAGTGTGATGGTCTTGTGTGTTAATCATCTGTCTCTCTCTCTGCCTATCGAACGCCAGGACCGAAAACTTGAGGACCTCGAGGCACGCCACGAGCAGCAGTCGCAGGAGCTCGCAACAGTGAACCGCATGTACGCGCGCAAATCCGAGGAGGCCGAGGTCGCCACCTCGAGGTTCCAACAGACCAAGGTCGAGCTCGACGAAACGGCTGAGAAGTTGCGCTTGACCACCGAGCAGCTGCAGCAGACGCAGGAGCGACTCCAGGAGCAACAAGGTAACGAAATCACGACGGCGCCTCTCGTGCACCAGCCCTCCCTGTCGACTGCTGCCGGTCGCACTATCGTAACTTGGCTGACGAATCGAGAATTGATTGATTGATTGATTGATGCGATGATGGCGGCACCTATGATGTTCGGAATTATCAGCTCTGGTGGCGGCACACAAGGCCAGCGAATTGCGATTGACCGAACAAGGCAATAACTTGATCAAAACGCTGGAGACTACGACGGGCGACATTGAGCAGCTGCACGGCAAGCTGGGTATGCAACGAACGACCTCTTGCCTTCAATCAATCATCATGGTTGAATTCTTCTTGATGATACTTACGGGGTTCTACCGAACGTGCGTCGATTGGTTGATTCAGCACGCAAGAGCCACGTAATGGACACGAATCAGCAACAGGTCAGCAACTATCAGTCGCACTTGGCTGTACGTGTGGAGGACGCAACGCGAGAGCTCGAGTGCTTCCGCCTCGAGCACACGATGCAGTACAACGAGCTGTCACTCTCGCTCGAGACCTTCGTCAAGACGCATCTCGAGGAGTTGGCACGCTTCAGCACCAATGTCACGGAGCTCAAGAGCGTGGCGTCAAGCGGTCTGGCTGCCTTGGGTGAACTGTCGAGCAGTGTCCAGCGCTCAGTCGAGGGCGATCTGAGCGAGATCGCAGGTTCGATCGAAGCGGCGAACGAGCAACTACTGTTGCAATTACAACAACGGCAGGCGGAGCTCGAAGCCAACGCTAGCACGATGATCGAGCGGCTTGCAAGCTTGAATAGCAAGGTACGCCCGCGTGGAGTGAAACGACCTACACCGCGAGATCTATCCAGCGAGAGATGTCAGTATGATCTCACTCTCGCGCGCGTTATGGCAGACCGTGGAGTGGGTCGAGCAAGTGCAGCAGACGCTTCGCGAGCAAACGGCGGCCGTGGGGCAATTCTCGCGCGAGCAGCAAAACGCACTCGAGCACTTGAAGCACCTCACGAGCGAGCACGTCGGCGAACAGCAACGCAACAAGCAACAGCAACAACGTGGCGTGGAGGCCATGGCGGCCGAGAACACGGCACGCTTCTCGAGCATGCAGCAGGCACTTGTGGCACAGGTGCAGGAGTCGATGCGGCGACTGCATGAGCAGCACCTCGAGTGGTTCGCTGAGCAAACGCGCACGCTCGAGACGAACTTGGCAGCCGACGTTGCGCGCGCCGAGTCGTTCGGCACCGCCGTGGCCGAGGCGGCCGATGGAGCTCGAACTCTGGCGCGCACAATGACCGAGCAACTCGAGAGCCTCGGAGGCAAGCAGCACGAGCAATTGGCACGCGTGAGCGAGCACTCGTGCTCGGGAGTCGATGAGGCCAAGGAGCTAGTGCGCTCGCAGCTGGCACACGAGGCACAGCGAGCGAGCGAGCTTGCCGAACAGCAGCTGCGCGAGGGTGGCACGCGGCGCGAGCAGCTGCGAGCAGCCACCGAGCGCGCCGGCGGCTTTGGCGAGGAGCACAAGCGCACGATCGCCACGACGTGCGGCGCCATCGAGGCGCACTACGAGCAGCTGCAAGCGGCCGGCCAGCACGCCAACGGAACCGTACAGGCGGCCGAGCAGGCGTTGGCGAAACGGCTCGAGCAAGTGCGCCAGCAGCTCGGCGACCACACGGCCGCCAGCCGGCAGTGGACCGACGAGGTGGCCAAGCAGGCGCACGCGCTGGTGCACGAGCTCCACGCCGACGTTGCTACCGGCCGCACGCCCATCAAGCGCTCGTACGACTTTGTGTCGCGTATGCCGAGCATGCCCGACGACGAGTACGTCGTTGCGTACGCCGCCAAGCGCCGCGCACTCGGCGGTGACGGTGACTACCCTGAGTCCGAGGCTCGTCTGCTCCTTCCGGACGCCCACTCGCTGCCGACGCTGCTCGTCGACGCAACGGCAGCCGGCACCTCGATTCCAGTCGCCATGTCGATGCCGCTCTTGCGCAGCAGTGTCGATGGAATGGATATCTCGGCAGCGCCTGCGGCACCGGTAACCGACGCCGCGGTGGCAGACACGACACAGCCGCCAACCCACCACACCAACAGTACAAGCAACAGCAGCGTAGGCTCAAGCCGAGCGGCAGCGTCAAGTCGCACCGCCGGCGCTGGCCTGCGCACCAAAGCGGCAGCCGCACCACTCAACAGCAGCGCCAGGCACGGAGGAGCAGCAGCAAGCAGCAGGAGCGCCGGACAACGCGGCACGGCTTCCGGCTCTAACAGCGCCAGCAGCGCCGGTGGAGTCAAGCGCGTTGGAGCAACCGTAAGCCGCTCGAGCCGTGCCGTTCTGGGCGAGCGTATCAATCAGTAAGTGGACGGCCGACCAAGCATCGAGCTCAGTGCCGTCGGGTCCCGTCCCGCTCGGTGCATAATGTACACACACGCACGTAGTACCGATCGCAGTAGAAGAAGCTCAGTAAGCAGATCGTGACGATAGCTGGACTGAGATAGATAGTTAGAGACCTGTAGACAACCAATGAATGACTGAATGCCACTGCACTCAGTACCAAATCTGCTACTATCGATGATGCTTCGAGATATCGGGCTGGTATGGCATGGGTGGTTGGGGGTCTGGACTGTACAAAGCCACGGCCTGCGACTCAGGCAAGCGGTGGTGCTTTACTTGCGGGCGAAGGCTGTCGCTCGCTCGCTCGCTCGGTGGGTCGGGGTGAGGTGGCGCGAGATAGGTCACGGGCTATTGTGCTTCGGCGACCGACTGCGGCCACAGCATTGGCGCCGCTGAGACCGGGGCTCCTGTGCTACTGACGAGCTTGGAGGCGGTGGCGGTGGCTGATGTGGTCGTGCTCGTGCTGGTGCTGGTGCTGGTGGCAGGCGAGGCGTCGCACTCCTGTCCCTGCCCCTGTTGCAGCTGTCTCTTGGGGCGCCTCTTGCCCATGAGGTTGGGCACAGAGGCTCGGGGATTGGGCCACACGGCTCGCTCCTCGAGCTTGATGCCAACGGGTTCGCGGCCGTTTGGTGTGCCTGCGTGCGTGCGGGCATGCGTGCGTATCTCGCGTGTGAGTGCCGGCGATACCGGACGACGCCACCCGGGTGTGTGGTGCGGGGCGGATCGCCATCGGTACCCGAGTCTGTGAGCGGTGCTTGGAAGTGATAGTGGACGGCGTGCGTGCGCTGCTCGCGCCATATCCGATCGTAGTCGCGAGCCATCTGCGCTCGCCTTTGGTGCCACGAATCCGTAGCTGCGGGGCCCGAACGAGGCGTGGGAGTCAGCGAGTGACACCAGTGCGCAATACGACACGTCACGCCGCGTACCCATGGCAGGTGCTGGGCAATCGAGTCAGGTGCGGCACGAAGGACTGCGGCACGCGGAACGAGCACGGCGGCGCAGGCGGGACGAGAGGGCGACGGCACGCGGACAACGAGCAACGACGAAGCAGGCGGCGGCGAACGCGGCAGCAAGGAGCGCCTCGACGAACCGCCGACGAACAGCGGCGATGCAGCAGCGGCGCGCACGCGGGGACCAACCAACCAAGAAGCGATCGACGCGCCACCACCACCAGCGCCCACGACGAACGACCTCGGCGATGAGGGTCGGTGGCGGTGGCGGTGTCGTTGGTGCCGCTGCTGTTCCGCTGCGTCTCCCTCTCTGTCCTTCTACCTCTCTCTCTCTCCCTCGCTCGCGTCCCGTGCCGATGCTGCATCGCGGCGGCGGCGCCCCAGAGGCACACCATGCCGCCGAGGCCGGTGTGTCGTCTGCTGCGTCCTCTTCCTCCTCTTCGCCGTCATCGTCCTCGCTGTCGTTCGACCCGCGCATTTCGCAGGAACTGTATGAGGACGACATTGCGACACTGCAGCGCAAGGCCTCGTGGCGGAGCGTGGCGTCGGTCAGCACGTCGCTGCCGTCGTTTCCGGCGAACGCCATGCGCCGCAACGTGGCGCCAGTGGCGCCTGAGCAGCTGGAGCTCCTTGCGCGCGTGGCGCCGTGTCTGTTGCTGTGCCTGCCGTCGGGCGTGCAACAGCTTGAGGGTCGCGAGCTGACGCTGCCGCTCGAGCACCCGGAAGCTGCGCGCCGCCGCAATGAGGCACGCATGATGGCCAGCACCAGGCCCATGACGCTGTCGCAGCTGGTGGCATCGGGCCGCGGCCACTCGTTCTCCAAGTCGCAGACTATCACGTACTACATGGTGATCTCGTTCGCCGTGCACCTGGCCTTCTACTTGGTGCTCGCACAGTGTGCGTGCTCGCTGCCCTCGTGCTGCTGCTGCTTCTGCTCGGCCCGATGCCACTGACTCGCTGCTACTACTGCCGCTACACAGATAGCATGGCTCGCGAACCGGGGCGCTTCGATACGGCGCTGCTGACGGTGGTGGTGGCAGCCGTGGCGGCAGCGGGCGCGTACCTGCACGCGGCGCTGTGCGACCCGGGCTTCATCGCCACGTCGCCGACGCCGCTCGTGTTCCCACCGGAGCACGTGGACGATCCGCTGTGGCTCGTGTGCAACAGCTGCAACGTACGCGCGCGCTACCAAGCAACCGCCGTCGCTCGGCATTCAGCAGTGTTGCGTACCCAAGACTGAGTCGTGCGTGTTGTGCGCGTGTTCCCACACCGTAGATCGTGCGGCCGCTGCGGTCCAAGCACTGCCGCTCGTGCAACCGCTGCGTGCACAAGTTCGACCACCACTGCCCGTTCGTCAACAACTGCATCGCGCGCAACAACGCCCACTCGTTCTTTGCGCTGCTGCTGCTGCACCTGCTCGAGGGCTTGGTGTTGCTGTGGTGGTCGTGGGTCGGTACGTGCCGAGCGCCAGGCGACGCTCGCTCGACTCGCTCACTCTCTCACGCTGCTGCTGCACAGAGCTGCGTGCCGAGCCATTCGACAGCGAGTTCCTGCTCTGGGGAGACCGCTTCTACTACGCGCTGCTCGTGACGGTAGTGATCGTGTGGTGGGCGTTCGCGTGCGTGTCGCTGGCGCTGCTGTCGGCCTACCGCATCGCGTACAACATCACCACCAACGAGGTGCAGAACCACAAGCGCTACCAGTACATCGACCTCAAGCGCGGCCATTACCACAACCGCTTCGACAAGGGCCTCGTGCGTAACTGCCTGACCTTCTGGCGTTGCGACAAGCGAGAGGACCTCGAGGTGCTGCCGCCGACCTTCAGCGAGCTGCTCGCGAGCGGCTCGGCCGTCACGCCGCTGTCAGATGCCGCCGCCGCCGCCGCGACCGCTACCGATGCGATCTTGATCGTCTAGGCCACGGAGGCCTCCGCTCACTTCTATGTACATACACCATATCTCGGTAACGGTGGCGAGTCGATGCTGCGAAAGGCTGCTGCTGCGCTCGAACGTGCGAGACAGAGAGAGAGAACAGCAACGCTGTACATTGATCGGTATACAACAACGATACACGCTCTCAAGAGAGAGCAAGAGAGAGCGCAAGAGATAGACACGCAGTACTCGGTCGGTCGGTCGCAGACACACTCCCGTTCGGTGAGGAGGCCGTAAACGCAGGCAGGTGCCTAGGTACGACGTAGTAGCACCACACGAGCAGCTGCCTGCTTGCAAATCGGGCCTACGGTATGTATCAACGTTAGCGTACGCAAGAGAGCGCCGGCACTTGATTGGTTGGCGTACAGTTGCGTGATTGCGAGGCGCACTGGAAGCACAAGACTGCGTGTGCGCACTCGAGGATCACCGAGTCGATGCGATGCTCGAAGCAGATGATGCACTCTCCGTCGGCTTCGAGTTCGCTGATGCGTTGTTTGGCGTGGTGCAGCTGTGTGCGGCACTCCGACAGCTCATCGGCCAAGCGCGAGTGCGCCTCGGAAGACACGAACTCCAGGTGCCCAGGCGAGAAGTCGGCCAGCGGAGCAGCGGGCGAAGCAGGCACCATGATCGGCTCCGGGCGGTGGTACACCGGCACCGGCAATCGGAGGCTCGGCGTCGCCATTGGACTCGAGCTCAGCATGCTGTCCTGGCTGGCGTGCTCGAGGTAGTACGCCATGGCGTTGTCGTCGAAGAAGTCCAGCGGCGTGCGATCGTTGGCATCTGAGCCGCCGCGAGTGAGAACAACACGCTCTCGCGCCCCGCGCATCCAGGCCTCCTTGGACAGAACAGAAGAACGGCGGGGCGAGAGAAGGAGCCCGTATCGCATACCTGACAGGTCGACGGCAGCTCCGGCGTCGAGCAGAGTTCGTATCACATCGATAGAATCAGTACGAGCAGCGACATGGAGCGGTGTCTCTCGGTTGGCAGCCTACACCAAGAGATACGTGAGACACGCGAGATACCAAAGAGAGAGACCAGGCAGGCGCCAGCGTACGCGAATGTTGGGATCGAGGCCCTTGCTCAGCAGGTACGACACGATCTCTGAGAAGCCTCCTTGCGCCGCGCAGTGGAGCTGTAGCGCAGCAGTCAGTGTCAGCGGTCGGTCGTGGTGTGAATGTGCCAAGCGCAAGCACCGAGTGGGCGTGCGTACCGCGGTGAATCCCTCGCGATCGTGGCCGAACAACAACACTGGGTCGGCGGTATCCGTATCGAAGATGGCGTGCAGCGCAGCCAGATTGCCGGACTTGGCGGCAGCGCACACCTGCGCCTGTACGTCCTCGAAGCTCGGCCCAGAGGCGCTCGCTTGGCCCGCGAGGGGAGCGCTGAAGACCAACGGCGCGAGCTCTGTCACCTGGATCGCAAAGTCCGAGAGGAACGGGCCAAAGGGGCCCGAGAACGCGGCGACTCCTTCTCGGCGCAGCTGCTCGATCGCCGGCGCGAACAGTGGGTTGGACATGATGGGCGCCAGCGAAGGGTGCGAGCTTATGCGCGAGTAGTAGTCGGGCATCGCGGCAAACGCTGCCAGCCTCTGCTTTTGCTCGTGTGATACCCAGCGATCCATGGTGTGTAGGGTAGGCGTAGAGGCGCCACGAGAGCGTGCAGTAGAACAGACGACGAGAGCAGCAGGACGAGAAGCAGCAGCAGCAGGACGGGAAGCAGAAGACGGAGGAAGTATTGTGGCTTGTGCGTCGTGTTGGACGCCGCGAATCGTTGATGGTGCGACGGCCCGCTGTTGTGTTCCTACGCCACTGCTACTGCGCCGCACCAGGTGTTCGTGTGGTTTGTGGGCAGCTCGTGTAGTCAAGACTTGCGTCAGTCGTTTACTTGCTATGTATGCGCTGGTGGTCGAGAGATGATAGGATCGCAGAGAGCAGGGCCGTGCTGTGGTGTGGATAGAAGAAAGTGCAGGTGGGCGTGGTCGCGAGCGAGCAGCGCTGGCCGAGAGCGGCCGGCTGGTGTCGGTCGATCTAGTTGTAGATCTTGATAGCCTTCTCGGCTCGACGGTAGCGCGACTCCGTCTTGGCGTTCTTGTTTGTGTGCAGCATGGCCAGGAATGTCATGCTAGCAAAGTCCCGCTTGGCCAAAATATCAGCTGTAGTCCAGCACGGCGAGCGAGTGAGTGACCAAGCAATGTTGTTGTTCCACAACAGCAATATTCAGCAACACATACTGTCCTGGATACTAATCAGCGCTCCGAACGATGCCACTCCAAATTTCCACTTGGCAAACTCCTGGTCTTCCACTTGTAGCTTGGCCTGCAGTCGAGCCTTGGTTGCCGCAAACTGCTCAGTCTGTTGGTGGTAGTCGTCATCATCATATCATCGGGCAAGCACGTGTCAGGATCGACGAGTACGCACGCCAAGTAGGACGATATGGGAGTCAAGCTCGTACCGCAAACAGTGGGAACATGAAAGGGAAACCAAACGGACGGACGATCGAGCCCTCGAGCTGCGCGTGGCAGACGGGAATCAATCGATCTCCAGGCTTGAACTCGGCCTCGATCGCTCCAATCGGCTCGGCGATGATGACATTTTGCTCATCGATCAGGTTGACGCTCTCAGTATCGCGGAAGATGCGCGAGATACGGTTGGAGAAGGTGTCGCACGCGCGATATGGGACGCTTGGATCAATTGGCTCCGGTACTGTGAATGAGCGAGTGAGTGAATGAGTGAATGAGTGAATGAGTGAATGAGTGAATGAGTGACTGAGATGAGATTCGATTCGATTCGATTCGATGAGCCATTCGGAGGGACGTACGCTTTTCCTTGGCCGCTTGTATCACTTGGCTCATCTTGGCATCCTTGGGGACGAGTACGCGGACCTCGCCGATGAGCTTGTTGCCGTCGTCGAGGAAAGCGAGCTTTAGACTCTTCTTGCTCTCGAGCTCGCGCACGTCACATTCGAGTGCCTCAAAGTAGATGATGGGCGTAATGTTGCGCGAGTACATGGAGGTAAGCATCTCCGAGAGCGTCAACACAGGAGAGTACTTGATGGCTGATCGTCGCGGACCTTGCAGTCTGCAAATCGAAGATCGGGTCATCAGAGTCAGGAGAAGAACACGCCATCAACACCACAAGCACGCTCATTCGCTCGCTCGCTCGCTCGCTCGTACCCAGAGTGCGGGTAGAAGCGCACGTGAAAATCGGGCAAGTTCAGCTTGGCTGTAATGGCGTGTGACACCGTTTGATACGGGTCCTTCTTTGACAACTCAATCTCGAATTGCTTTTCAGCTGGCTTCTCGTAACTGCGCGGTGCCGATCAAGATCAAGAGGATGTAAGCATGAGGAGCACAGAGAGAGAGAGAGAGAGAGAGAGAGAGAGAGAGAAGCAGCGATGAATACCTGTAACACTCGATTGTGATTCGATTGAAGAGATAGTTCAAGTAGTTAGGCGCCAAGCCGAAGCGCGACGACGTGTCCAATTGGCTGTAGTGTTGGATGGCGGTGTAGGGTATGAGTTACATGCGCACTGATGCAGGATTGTCAACAAACGCCACGAAATCCTCGTACTCCTCTGGTGGTGAGAGCTGGAAGATGATGATATCGCCGGCACCAAGTCGCTGTGCACCCAGCGTCTGGTCTGGTCGAATGGGTTCGACTTGTCCAGGCTTGAGCTCCTCGAAGCACTCGAGCGAGCAGCCGTCAGGCAGGCCCTTGAGCTTACGCATCGTTTCGAGTATCTCGTGGAGATACTTGTGCTCGTCGATGATCGCGGTGCCCACGCGCCTGCGTTATCGGCATGCCGTGTCAGATGACGATGGCCAGGCAAGCACGCACGCATCCACGCACGCACGACGTACGAGATAGCTTGCGTCTCGGGATCGTAAAACTTGAAGAAGGTCAAGTTTCCTGATGGGAAGAACGAACCATCCTCGTCGGCGACTTCAGGCCCGACCTCGACATAGAGCTTCCAGTCGTCCATCGATGATTGGCGAATGTAGGAGATGGGCTTGTTCTCTTCGGCCGGAGTGATGAGGCGCTGTGGGCGCACGGTCTTGTTGTCGCGTGCGACCCAGGCCCAGAAGCGAATGCGCTCCGGAACGACAGTCGGCAAATGCTCCTTGATCAACACTTGCTGTGATGCGCCAAGCAAGCAAGCAAGCACACACCACGTCCGACATATGGTAAGATGGAGGAAGAGGAGGAGGAGGAGTTTGTGAGATCTCTCAGTGACGAACGAACCTTGAACTCAGCCAGGGTGCTCGTCTTTTTGACACGGAACGAGGTACGCTCTTTGCTGATATCGAGCAGCTCGAACGGATCGGTGTTTGCCTCGAGATAGTTCTCGGCGAACGTCGGCTTGATATTGACATACAAATGCGCCTCGGCCTTGTCCTTGCGCTTCTGCTCGTCCTTGGCCGCCTCTCCCTCAAAGATGTCTCGCAGGTACGACGGGATGTCGTCGCCAGTGACCGGACCGAGGATTTCGTCAATGTCTTGCGCACGGACGTAGATGAGCATGTCTAGAGTCGAGTCCGCATGATGAGTCGGTGAGGCGTAACACGCAAGAAGGAAGAGCGAATACCACAGTACGTACATGCGTTGGCATATTTCTTGTGCTTCATGACGATGCGCTCGCCACGGAAGTTGGTGGTGGTCAGCAATTGCTCGCCGCCAAAGTTGTCATCGATGGCATTCTCGGCCGTCACGGCCGTCACACGGTCGTCGTCGAACTTGTACCACTGCGGGCCGGTGGTGGGCTTGATGAACGCGTAGTAATGGCCACCATGCACATCGCCGCTATGTACTAGCACGCTGTTGTTCGCGAAAAACAGCCACCGAAAGAATATGAGAATGGCTAACACAAACGAGCAAGCAACAGAGAGAGAGAGAGAGAGAGAGACGCACGCGTAGAGGTGGTAAATCGGGGGATGCGAGCGATCAGCATCCTCGGCAAGAAAGTCCGAGAGATCGATCTCAGGAGGAAAGATGAACTTGTCGTTGATCTTGCACATGCCATCGACCATGGGATTGTACTCGAAGCGCTTGAGCTGCAACTCGAGGACCGGCGGGAGGCTCTTGATGCGGCAGCCCATCTTGGCATCTTGCAGGCCGTGGCCTTCTGCCATGTACTGGTTGGCGCCGTCGAGCATCTCGACTTCGACGTACTTTTGGAACGACGCATACAAGTCCTTGACGTCCTTGACATTGAGCGAGAGGTCTGCAGGCAAGACGACGCAGAGAGAACCGGTGAGAAGAGAGAGAGTGTGTGTGTGTGTGTGTGTGTGTGTGTGCGGGCGGGAGATATACCGTAGAAGGCCTCCTCGCGAGTCGACTCAAAGTCGACATTGACACACTTGATAAAGCTCACTAGCTTGCCTTGGAAGTGACGTTCGATGGTACCCTCGGCAGGAGTGCTCTAGAAACACGAGGCAGTAGGCTTACTTAGTTCCTCCCTCTCAAGTGTGAGCTATTAGCTGAAGCAGCAGCAGCGTGTCATACCTTCATCTTGCCCTCGAGGTTGTCGCAGAGAACGCGGTTCAACTCTTGAATGTCGTGCTGCGTGAACGAGTCGTACGCATCCCAGCCAAAGGACTTGGTGAGCTCCTTGGTGCTGACTCCTTGGTCCGAGAACTGCAAGCGGTAGAACACGCGCTGCAACGCGAGCGGGATGCTCTTCTCAGGGTTCTCCTCGTTGTCGGTCGGCATTTGGTAGACCGCCTATGAGAAGCGTCGAGTGAGCGAATGAGAGTGACGTCGCACAGAGACAAGGCACATACGCGACGGAAGGAGCCCAGGTGGTAGAGCGCCTGCAAGAGCGAGTTCATGTAGCACGTGGCTCCCTGGTTCTTGAGACCAACGAATCCAGTCTCCTTCTTGGAGTCGTAAGGGGGAAGGAAGCGCTGCCAGTTGCCAGCGACCTTGCGACCAGCAAGCTCCTGGTCGGTCAGCACCTGCACTTGAGCCGTGATGATGACCGTGTCGTTGAGGCAGTAGCCCTGCGCCTCGTCGTTGAGGTCTCGGAGCTTGATGAATTGCTGGAAGCCCCAGTCGGCTTCGCGAGAGAAGAAGACGTGCGTCTCATCTGAGAGCAGCGGAGCGTAGAACGTGCACGGGTGCGCATTGCGCACGCGGGAATGAATGAGTGGTGTGCGTGGTGCGGTGCCACCGACCAAGCACTGACGTCATATACCTCGCGATTGGCTACGCTCGGGGAAGCGCTGGTTGCGGAGCGTCAGCGTAAAGTGTGCGCTGCGGTGCCAGCTGGCCGGCAGCGCCTGGTGGTTGTAGACCTCGAGGAAGAGCGACAGTGAATCGACGTTGTTGCCGCGCGGGAACGCGAGCATACGCCTGCAGCGCGAGCATACATGAGCGAGTGGCCGAGTCAGAGTAAGCACGCGAGACCACAGGTGCCGACACAACACACGAGCGTCGGCGGTCGAGAAGAGCTGTCGCACCATTCGAAGGAGCCCGCCGTGAAGGGCTCGCTGTAGATGCGCAGGTCGGTGCGCGACCAATTCTCGAT
>ERZ778026.1956-NODE-1956-length-23493-cov-120.104403_pt1 | contig 23493 bp, 21 predicted proteins | sample MGYA00375756_ERZ778026 | MGnify/ENA primary metagenome ERZ778026 (study PRJEB29350, sample SAMN05389820) | bioreactor metagenome | isolation source: Ammonium sulfate bioreactor | place: South Africa: University of Cape Town | collected 2014-02-18 ... | reverse complement strand
ACTGATATTTATTTCGGCTTTTATTATACTTAGATGTCCGTATTCAGCATAAGGATTTGAATTCTCATCTTCAGTATCTGTTAATAGAACAAAGGAAATGAACTCTTGAGTTGAATGTAAAAATCTTAGTTACCATAATCTGTGTCACTACTTAAAGGTGGTATAGTAATTTGTGTGTTATTGAGAGTTGTAATATCAATGAATGGATCTGTAGCTAAAGAATTTTAAAAAATTTTATATTTTTTAGAACTTTTGTGATAGATTACTATTTAGCAAATCTGACTGATCTTGTGGATTGATCTCGAATGGTAATTCTTCAATATATCGCACAATTGAAGGATTTAATGAAAAGGAAATCAAATCAATATCATCAGAGTGTTGTTGTTCATTTGCAGCAGTTATATTGATTGTATTATTTTCAATCGAAGGAATAACACAATTCATATCATTGAATAAATGAGACATAGTTAATGAACGTTAGTAAACAATTAATGTTATCTGAAATGGTGGTTTCAAAATAGTAATCAACAATTTGAAATAGTTCAAAAATAAAGCAAAACAAAAGAACACAAAAGAAAACAAAAAATATTTTATTGATAAATCAATAATCGATAACTATTGGTTACCGATTAAGAGCAGTGAATGTTTCATTGTCCACTTCAATCTGTTCTTCGATGGTGGAATCAATGATTTGTGATGATGGACGAGGAGGTTCATAATTGATGTTAAAAACTTCAAAATTCGCCTCTTGTGCTGTATTGATTGGCTCATCTGTTTCTTCCTCATTAGTTAAATCGATCAAAGGTATTTCCTGTTCAGTTGTTAAATCGATGAATGGTATATCGTTGTCATTCATTGTATCGATATGATAGATAGGTTCAGTATTGCCAAATCCTTTAACAAATAGTAGTAGCTTAAATTGATTCAATTGAATTTATGCTCACTAATTAAAGCGCATGTATTTAAATTTGCTTCTTGTTGTCCTCGCATAATAGCTTTAGTTTAAAAAGATCTAAATTTAATATGAGACATATTCAAAAGTCAAAAATAACCATGTAATATTGTTTATTCTATTAAAAGAATAGTTATAATTACAAGTAGCGCTCATCCGATGGATTCGCAGACCCTTTTCTGAAAGATAACATTTTATGGGCTAATATAATATCATACATCTATGGAGATGTTTATTTTTTTTAATATTCACAACTGTCAAAAGAACAGATGATAACGATAATGCATGGAAAAAAGATTTTAAGAACGTAATCAAAGTCCCAATAAATTCATGTAAATGAATAAGAAAACAAAACTGATTCGTAGAGAATACAAGAATAAGTAAAAATATTTAAAAATGTGTTGCATTTGCAGCTTGATTTATTTATAATTTGTAATATACAACAATATAATGAGAAATTCTTGTAAATTTACATCAATAATTCTAACAAAAGCATCAAAATATGCTGTAAAACATCTTATGAGAGCGAAAACGAGAGAAATATAAAATATTATACAAGAAAAACATAAATTAGAACATTTTGTTTTCGTATTTATTCGACTTCTATCAAATTCTGTAATTAAAAATACTTCTTGAAAACCTGTTGATCATTAAACAGGTAAATCAAGTAGTATATTTCAATGGACATGTCGTTGCTGGCGTGTATAGAAGTGATTTTTCTCGCTGCTCATTTTGATAAAAAAAAGATTTCAAATTTATTCTCAGATATCTTAATTTTTCATGACAATGAATTTTGTCCGTTTTTGACTAAAAATATTTATCTTTAGTGATGATAGTTCTATTTTAAAAAACACATATTTAAACAAAATGAAACACAATCTGGTAGCATATCAACCACAAGTACACGTACCTTTTTATTTGTATCTATTCGAAAGTGATGCGTTCCCTTATTTCAAATAAATACTCAACACATATTATCGGAGCTATCTGGTTTCTGACAGAATATTTCCTACCCTCGAGAAGTGACGCTTCATTACGAAAATATTGTCATTAATAACACTGCCATTAAACCATACAATAGACCTTACTATGCGTCTATCAAAATGCATAATGCAGTTGATCACACCATAAGTAAAAGCTATATCATCTAATACTCTTCAACTGCGATATCGCTTGATGAAACAAACAATTACTCAATTAATTAATATAAATGTGACAAGATAGATCTTAAATAAAGAAAGAATAAACAAACTCTTGTTCTTAGTTTCCTTCAACAACTTATTGATAATGAATATACTACTCGCATTTAGTTTATTTATTATTGATTCATGTAAATCTTTTTCGTTGATAATTGAATTACTACTTGAATCATTATGAAGAATTTGCCAGAAGTTATGATCATGTCGCATAGTGTTTTTTCGTGCTTTGTGATATAGCATTGTTAATTGTCAACATATTCGAAACAATACTATTCGATCTGTAGATGCCGAGAACGGCTCTTAATAGTAGATAAATGCGGCCAACTATTCTTATTTTACAATCGAAATCAAAAAAGTATACGAAAAAAAACAATCAAGTAAATTCTCGGCTACATTTACGGCTTTTTTCGATTTTAATACCTACAACCAACTGAATTTAGTAAAATAATCTTTAGCATACATGATATAATTCAGATTGTTGTATGATAAACTGCTTATTATATCTATAAAATTCCAAATAACGAATATTACGTCATTGAACTGAATTGTGGAGACTCAGTCATTAATGTGATATCTCAATGAAATAAACGATTATGTTTTTATCTCTCTTTTTTTCTCATTTTAATTAAATCGAGATTCCAAACTCAACCGAATTCTCATGTCAACTGTGAACCATATATAATAAACGGATTGATTGGACTTGACTTGCCTATCTCTGCGAATAGCACCATCTATAAAAGTATAAAGAAAAAAGAGAACGACACATCGACGAATGACTAATAACTACTCTTTCCTGTCAACAACAATTTTTTTTTCAAAACAAGTATTCATTGACAATGACTAATGAAGCGACGATGCTTATAATAACATCTGATGGAGATATCATTCGTCAATGTTTATTGGCAGACAAAAATAATAATAATAAAAGAACTATTGACATCACTGAACAAAATCCGACAAAAAAGCGAAAGAAATCATCAATAAACAAAGTTTGTGTCATTTGTGGTGATAAGGCAATTGGCTACAATTATGGTGCTATTTCATGTGCATCATGTAAAGCGTTCTTTCATCGAATTGGAAATGAAGATCTAGTCAGTCTAGTTTAACTTACACTTACGATTGAATTGAATTAGATATTGTTTTTAGAAAAAATATAAATGTCTAATGAATACGGAAAACTGTGTAATTGATCATAAAATCAGTCGAAAGTGTTATCGATGTCGATTAAAACGATGTTTAACTATGGGTATGAAGAAAGAATATCTTCAAAGTCAAGAAGAAATACAACGAAAACAAAATATTAAAACTTCATATTTAAAGCCAATGATACCTGAAGAATTTTTAATTATTCAAAATATTCAATCAGCATTTTTATCTGTTTTCGATAATGATTGTACTGAATACAATGAGCTCGTTAGTCTTCGATCACAAGATCTATCTGATTTAATCAAATGTTTACAATTCAATAGTGCAATTGCTCTTCGTTTGATTAAATTTTATCGTTCGATCGATCATTTTGAAAATTTAGATTGCAACGATCGTTTTACATTGATTAAATATAATATTCTCGTTTTGTTAAGTATCTTATCACGTTTCAGACGTAAATCATTGACTCAATCACCTCTATCATCTCAACAACATGAACAAGAAATCAAACAACAAATCTATATGTTGTGTAATCGATCAGATTCGATGTACGAGATTATAATAGATTTAACTATTCATTTGAATGATATTATTCAATCTGATGACATATTATTATGTCTTATTTTGATAATCTTTCTATTTTCAAAAGGTTTATCAATGCATGAATATGAACCTTCGCTTCACGATTCACTCTCGGTCCATCAAGCTCAATTGTATTATACTGAAATCCTATGGAATTATCTAATTAGTAAACAAAATGAAGTGAATACATGTAAATATTTCACGAAAATGATTACAGTGATGTTTCGAACTCAAATCGAAATGCTTAAATATAAAGATTTTCTTCGTACTGAAATGATGACATTGAATACAGTCGATGAAATTGCACCACTTATGCCAACAATTTTACATATTTCTTAAATAAAGTTTTCTTTTTATTTGTCAAAATAAAATGTTCAGTTTTTCTTTGGAGCTGAATCACCATATAAACCGTTCGACAAAAATTCTGGATAACGTTCACCAGCAACATCAGCTGTTTCACAAGCGAACCGAATTTGTTTGATTTCCTCTTTAGTCAGTGTGACCTGTGCAGCTTGAACATTTTCTTCTAAATTTTTGATTTTTGTTGTACCCGGTATGACAATAAAATCTTCACCTTGAGCAAGAATCCATGCTAACACTAATTGACCTGTTGTACATTTTTTTTGCTTAGCTATTGTTGCCAATTGATCGACTAATTGAAGATTTTTCGGAAAATTTTCCTTTGTAAATCGTGGTAATATTCGTCGAAAATCAGTTGCATCGAAATCATCAGGACTTCGGATGTGTCCAGTAAGTAAACCACGACCTAATGGTGAATAACAAACAATGGCTACACCCAGTTCTCGACATGTTTTCAATAGACCAATTTCATCTCTTTCAATATCCAAACTAAACGGTGAATATTCAATTTGAACAGACGCTATTGGATGAATGGCATAGGCTCGTCGTAATGTATCACTTGAACATTCAGACAAGCCAATATATTTGATTTTTCCTGCTTGAACAAGTTGTTTTAATGCGCCTATAGTTTCTTCGATCGGAGTATTTTTATCAATACGATGAGCTTGATACAAATCAATTGAAGCAACACCAAGACGCTTTAAACTTTTCTCACATGCTTCGAACACATATTGTGCATCGCCACGAACTGTCGCAGTTGTCATATCGGAAGTCATTACGATTGCAAATTTTGTTGCAAGAAATACCTGCAAATCAACAATAAACTTTTCTTTTTCGATGGAATATCAACTGACCTTTTCACGTTGTTGCGGATATTTTTTGAAATATCTTCCCAATAAATCTTCATTATCACCGTAGATATCGGCACTGTCGAAAAAAGTACTACCAAGTTCAATAGCTCGATCCAAAACTTTGAATCGATCTTCATCAGATGCAGCTGGACCGTATCCAGTCGATAGTCCCATTGCACCAAAACTAATAGCCGATACTTTTGGACCGTTTTTACCTAAAGAACGTTGAGGCATTGATGAACGATTAGACAATCGACTACACATTTCAATTTTCAGAATATAAAATAATGAGTTGTACTACCTTTTTTTACGCGTTTATATAGCCAGGTAGGAAAAGGTGAACGCATCGTACTTGCGGTATGCAAGCGAAAAGAAAAGGTGAACGCAATCGTACTTTATAGAAAAGAGAACACAATGATGACATAAGAGGAAGAAAAACATACAGAGTATTTCATGATTTTTGAGTCACGACATTAACAATAATGCCTAATCATTATGTTTTTCTATCATTTGAGAGTGCTCTCCATTAGAGATGTTTATACAGATTTCAATTGTGATTAGATTATATGCTCATAGATTACATAAATTCGATCATATCAAGATATCTCTTGTCCATATAATGTAACTCGTTGAAAATTATCTGTATTAGAAAGTGACGAGAAATTTGGATGTTTTTTTATAGAAAAATTGTCCTGGGCACGTTTCTGCCCGCGATGCTCTATCCGATGGCGCGTAATGATGCTATAAAATTATTTACATACGAATTTGAAGATACGTTTTTCGAGATTGATCGGATAATAATCTCATTGAATAGATAATTTCAATCGGCACATTGCCAGTGATGCATAATGAGTACAAAATGGTATATACAAAGAAAAAGATCAAAGTCAATGTGCAATTTGTGAATTCGAATCTTTTGTATATGAGATATTTTTTATTACAAAATGAATGTTTAATGTTGAAAAACTTGACGAATTTTGTTGAAGAAATAATTTTTGATTTCATGATTATTAATGAATAAATGTATGACGATACCTAATATACATAATTCACTAAAAATGATTAAACTTGGACGAATCCATTCATTCAATTGAACGTATTCGCTAACAATGACAATGGCATAAGTCGGAGACCATCCGCCAATAAATGTAAAGAACATGAAAAACATTTGTTTTAATAAAGAAATTTCTCGTCGACTTAAATTCACGATTGTATTATTCGGTAATTGAGGTTGAACGCGATGTGACGAAGATCGAACATGGTGAAAGATAAGAGCATTGAGAATTATGTTGGCAATGGATGGTATAACTACAGATGTAATTAATGTACAAATTCGTAACCAGACGGCATTAGCACAAGCCTAGATTTAACAAAAAATCGATCGAGAAATTGTGCTCATGGATTTTCAACTTACATTGGTTTTTTGCAAAACAAATGGCAGTGAAAGCATCAATACTACAATCCATTGTATTGCAATACAGATTGCCGTCCATTTTTTTGTTTTAAATAAAGGTCGATTATGATAAACAATCGAACAAAATCGATGAACAGAAAATGCAACGAAAGCAAATGGTATATCGGTACTTGCAATATTATGCGCATAGAATAACATAACACATCCTTTTGGTGTAAAGATATTACGAGATGTAAGATAGTATGATGTGTAGAAAATAATGTAATAAATGGATGTGAAAAAAGTACTAAAATATATGTTGATAATGAAAACATTATGTATGTTATGAAAACGTGGAATAAATAAGATTGATAATGAATAAATCAAAACCAATAATGCGATCAGAGAAAATAGACCAATGATAAGCGAAGCCTTAATACTTGCTTCAATCGACATGATTGCAGAAAAAAAGGCGTCAGACTGTTCGTCAAAAGTAAAAAGAACAAATGAGATATAAAAAAAGCTGCTGCTTTTAACTTTTCACACTCAACTATGCCTTTTAAAACAAGTCCAGGAAAATGTCTTTGTACTGCTCTTTGATGATGCTCTCGTTTATTTTCTGTTCATTAATTATACCAGTCGAGAGTACAGCATTTTCCAAGACATTAATTATAAAATTGAAAAAGACCGAAAGAATATTCGAGGCATTAATTATTTTTAGGAGCTTTAAATGAAATGCATATATTTGACTTCAATTGATATTCGTAGAAACTTAAACATCATGTTGATATTGAGGATAAAAGCAACAAATTTTTATCATTTAATCAAAATCGATATAAATGTTTCGAAAAATTTTTTGTTGTTTTATTCTCATCATACATTTTCAATTAATTGAATGCAAATCATTATTAAACGATACGAGCAATAGTGAATTAGCTCCTGGAATAAATTACGAATATGTTTATGTCAAAGGAAATAATGATTCAAAGGGCACGATATTATTTTTACATGGTTTTCCATCGTCATACTACAGTTGGCGTCATCAAATTGAATATTTTTCCAACAAAGATTATGATTGTTTAGCACCAAATCTAATGGGTTATGGTTAAACATCTGATTACTCTGTTGGACAAATTGGAGATCGACAAAGTGATTGTGATTGCACACGATTGGGGAACTCGATTAGCCAGTCGATTTGCTTTGTACTATCCCGAACGAACATTGGGTGTGACTCTGATTAGCGTCGGATACGATCAACCTTCGCTTTTTGATCTTGATCTTGCCATTGAAAGTACAAAGGCATTTCTCGGATACGAAGCTCTTGGTTATTGGAAATTTTTTGAAGCAAATGATGCAGCAAAGATCATTGAAGACAATGTTGATAGTTTCATCGATATTCTCTTTCCAAATGATACAACAGTATGGAGAACGAATTTTGTTCTTCTTGGAAAATTGCGAGATTGGTTAATCAATAAGAACAGAACGAGCAGAGCTTCTTATTTGACAGATAATGATTATGCTATTGTTAAACAATATCTCAGCGAAGGAATGCAATCGAAATTAAATTGGTATAAAACATTCATTGCAAATAACGATTGGAATGATGAAAAAGATCTTGATCCAATTATCCTGAAACCTTTTTTATATTTAGGAGGAACGAGAGATCCTGTTAGTTTTATCGAGGCTTACCAAACGACTAGTCCATATATACAAGATTTAGAAATAGTTCCTTTAAATACTGGACATTGGGTTATGGAAGAAGATCCTCATTCAGTGAATCAACATATTCATAAATGGATCAACAGAATTATTTCGATTTAATATTTTCTTTTTCTATATCATTCACGTTGAGCTAGAATAAACGTTTATTTCTATTCAGAAAATCATATTTGTTTTGCTTTGGGAAGCGAATCTATTACCACCACTTGATGCACAAATCCCAATGCTAACATCGGGTTGTCCTTCAGCTCGACATGCTCCTGGATATCTTCTACGGCATTCACCCACACAACTGTCAGTGGTACAGCCGTCGAGATTAAATGGATCTTGGCTTGTTGGTTTGCAACCATTTCTCAGACAACAGGAACGCAAATATCTGCTAAACGTTGATTAATGTTGCAGTACAGCACAAGAATATAATTAAACTTGTAATAAGTAAAGTATTCATTTTATTCATAACTCAGTACGAGTATCATAAATTTTTTTCTCGAAACAACCGAAATCATATTTCAGAGCTAGAAAACATAAAAGTATAAATGCGCGCTCATAACTGAACTTCGAGACCGCTGACTACTCAATCATTGATGATACTCGTTGAATATCATTCTTATGATTTGAATTAAATTCGAATAGTTGCAGATAAAACTTTGAATTCATCAGATTTCAACAAATATTGAATCACAATTAACATTCATGATTTTAGGTTGATAATTGATACTATATGTATTTGCGTTCATGCCCATATTTTCTTTCATCGATAATAGAAAAAGACAAATAAAAACATTGTGTATGATTTTTTTCCGCATTTATATTTTATTGTTTTGATTGCAAAGATTTAGATCAATGCACATTTAGGATCTATTTTTATTCCAAAATGTTATTTTCGAAAGTTTATTTACTACTGTTAGTAGTTGTTTTATTAATCCGAAGTGAAGCTTTAAGTAAGTTCTGAGGAGCTACTATTGTGTAGATAGTGTTCTAGGATTCCATTTATATCTCATTATTCCTGAAAATGTACATTGTTTATTGACTATTCTAGGATGTGGTGAAAATTTGGTTAAAAATGGTGATAGTGAAATGCCGAATGGAAATTGTGATACGGGAAAGTGTCCAAAAAACTGGAATTGTAGCGGATCTATCATACAGATAGCATACAACACGTCATACTATACACTACAGACATGCACCACCCCAAGACCAAAGTAAAATCATACACCTATGTTTTTTTCATTTTACTCGATAATTATTAATAAAATATTGAAGAGATCGTGGTAATTGCTATTTTTTTGGAAACACAGATCACAACACATCGATGTATCAAACAATAGATTTAACGAGTTATGCAAATCTAATTGATAGTAAACATGCTGTATTTAATCTGTCAGGATGGTTAGGTGGATATGGTCAAGAGGATGATCATAGTATCGTGTCAGTTGTTTTTAAAAATTATAATTCAAAAAACGTTGGGAATAAAATACAAATCGGTCCTGTTTATTCAAACGCTCGAAATAACACAAATGGACTTGTTTTTCGTACAGAAATCGGTGTCGTGCCTGGTGATAGTCGATCGATGACTGTTAGTGTTCAAATGATATGGCGTGACGGAAATCTCAATGATGCTAGTGCGGATAACATTCGTGTCGACATTCAATGTAATACATTCATTTGTGCTTAATTATATTCCTTCTCTTTACATACGTAGATGACAATCGAATGAGTGATGCAGAAAAACAACAAATCACCATTGGTAAGATAAACATCTGTCAAAAATTTATTAATCGTCGACTTTTGCACATAATTTCATTTAGCTATTCCGTATGATCAACCAGCATTTGATACTTGCGCGATTTGGAACCCTCAAGCTACAAAACTTCCCCGTATTGAAGCAGACAGAGTTAGAATTGTTGGCATATCAGTCAATACTTCGAAAACTATCTACAAAACTTTTCTGAATTTCAATAAATTATCTGTTTCGGTTAGATCGATTAATTCCAATATTTTTTTCGTTCGAACTAATGGTAGTATTTACTTCGAGAATACCAGCTTTGATAAACTCGTTCAAAATTGGTCAACAGGTGCAGATCCGTGTGTTGAAATGTTCCCTTTGATCAATCACTGTACAAACATGTTTATTGACATCAATGATAAATTTTATTGTTCATTGGGAGATAAACATCAAGTAGTTAAAATAAATATACGTGACAGTAAGGAAAAGATGGAAATAGGAAATGGAACACGTGGATCAACATCAAATCTACTTAACCAACCGACTGGTATTTTCGTTGACGAAAAATTGAATTTATACGTCGCAGATAGTGGAAACAATCGAATTCAATTGTTTCTACCACAACAGAAGAGTGGAACAACGATTGTAAGTAATGGACTTAATTTTCCAACTGGAATTGTTGTCGATAAAAATGGGAACTTATTAATTGCTGATCATGCCAATCATCGAATCGTTATGTCAACAATCAATGGTATTCGATGTGTTGCCGGATGTTCACGAGTTAATCAATTGAAAAATCCGAAAATCTTCTGGTTTGATGATGTTGGTAACATGTTTGTATTTGACACGATAAACAAAGAAATTCAAAAATTTCCTCAAATGACAAATCTCTACGGTATCCTATGATAACATATCACGCATGATCTTTATATTTTTATTCTAGTCAATAAAACGATCTCTTGTTTATTTGAATTTACTTGTCAAGATCCGAAACGCTTCGGTATAAACTGCAGTTTTTCGAAGACAAGGTGTAACATGAGTCAACCCTGTCAAAACAATGGTACCTGCCACGATTTGAATACTGATGTCGGTTACAATTGTTCATGTCCACTCGAGTTCGATGGTAAACATTGCGAAAATGATCATCGAGTATGCAAAGAAAATACTTGTTGGAATGGTGGTCGATGTCAGAAAATCTCATCAACAGATTTTAATTGTACATGTGCAGGCGGATGGCAAGGTACACATTGTGAACTAAAAATCAATCTCTGCGCTAGTTCACCCTGTCAAAATCGCGGTGTTTGCTTTCCATCATTGCTGAATTACACATGCGAATGTCTTCAAGGTAGTTACTCAGGTCGACATTGTGAAATCACTGAGAAAAGAATTAAAATCCTTCGAATTGTTTCCAAATCATTCAGTTTCATTGCAATTCTTGCTATGATAACCGTCGCAACATTTGTCGTGATTATGGACATTCTGAAATACTGTTTCGGTATCGATCCAGTCGCCGACGAACGTGAGAAACTTCGACGAGAAAAAAATGCCAAAAAAAGGAAACGTCCCGTTATTCAACGATTTATCTACGTCAATGAAACTGCATAAATGCTTTTTCTGTTCTGTTCTTTTTCTCGATGTACGCTTAAATACCAAATCGTGATAATAAAACAAAAAATACGATTCATTTGCTCGTTTTCTTTTTTCAACATGCCCGAGATAGACAAAGCACCCCCACAGGAACGTTATTTTCAATTATCAGGCGCTGGCGATAGTCCATGGGAACTCCATCGACCACAGCCAACGATTATGAAACTTGTTGAAGAAGGATATTTTCAAGGCTTTCACTGCTATTGATTTGGTAAATGAATCTTTTTCTGATTCGATGTTTAGTTATTAGACATTGCTTGTTTAGGTGCCAAGAGCAATCGAAGTTGCTAGGAGCAAAGCGAATGTTGAAATTGATTTTCGAGTGATCGATTTTCTCAAAGATGTTTCAGCACAAAATCTGCCTCAGCATTCGTTCTCAAATGAAGATCGACAAAAATATATGAAAAATCTCGAATATTTAATTAAACCCGGTGGTTTATATATTCAAATATGTTTCAGTGAAAAAGAAACACGAGATTTGTCTAGACACAAAAGAATTCTTTTTTTTTGGTTGATTTGAATCATTCATAGTTTCGAAATTGTAAAAAATGGTAAGCAAGATAAAAATAGTCTTAAGGTGAATTTCGATTGATTAGTTTTTTTCTATAGCGATCAAGTCGATGGAGAACAAGGAAATCATCATCTAACATCATTATTCATGTCAAAATTCGACCAAGAACCAACAGTAGTTCACATACAATTAGTTCAAGAACAGTTCACAAACAGAATTACACAAACTCTTGTCTATCAAATAAAAAAAGTGTTACATACGATCATCATCGTCAATATAAAAAAAAGAATCAAGTGCGCAGTAAATATGGTAGGTTTGTTGTTATTGTTCTCATTTCAGTAATTGCAATCATAGCTGCTATTACAATGGGATTGCTAATTCGACCTAGCAAAGGATCATCATCAACAACAATAATCAGTAAATATTCCCCTGAACTTCGATGGAATTCCACTGGAATAACAATCCTAGGGAAAACGGGTACAAATATTTCATTTTCTGAAAAATTAAGCCTTCCATATGGTATTGCATTTGATTTATTCGGTGATTTGTACGTGGCAGATTATTATCATAATCGAACTCAAAAAATTCTAATGAAAACACTACAAGTTGTGACTGTAGCTGGCCAAGCAAATGGATCGATGGGATCAGGTTCGTATGGTTTGTTCTATCCAACTCATATGGCATTTGATTCGAATAATAATATGTATGTCATGGATACAGCAAATAGACGTGTGCAGTTTTTTACTCAAGGTAATCTATCAGGAAGCACAGTTGCAGGTGCTTTATCTTGGGGAACAGCTATTGCCTATGATTCAGATAATCATGTTCTTTACGCAGCAGATGGTGCGTATAATCGTATAATGAAATATTCATACGGAACATCAGTTAGTATATCAATTGCTGCTGGAAGCAATGGATGCGGTTTGAACACTTCACAAATATGTTCACCTCAAGGTCTCTATTTTGATAAATACACAAATAGTCTTTTGATTAGCAGTACCGAAGTACATGCAGTAGTACGATGGAGACTAGGTGACTCGAACTGGACAAATACCATTGCTGGTAGTCCAAATGGTACACGTGGAAATACTTCAACAACATTAAACAGACCATGGGGTATAATACTTGATCCGATGGGAAATTACTACATATCCGATCGTGATAATAATCGTATTCAATTCTTTTTAAATGGACAATCTGTAGGTCGAACAATAGCCGGTATAACAGGTCTATACGGTACAAATCCACTTCTATTATTTTGTCCTTATTGGATGGCTCTCGATAAACAACTCAATCTTTATGTAGCCGATGCGTGCAATCATCGAATACAATTATTTAAACGATACTAATCTTTTTTTGTATATTCTCGAATGACATGGACTGGCGCAATCCACTCCGCCTGTTTTTCCTCTTTTTTCTTTTTTCTGTTCTTTAGTTTTCTTCTAAATTTTCTTACTGCTATCGTTTCCTTGTCCTTGGTTAGAACTCATATCCAATAGTATTTAAGTTTTCCCTGAAAAAGAGAGAAAAAATGTGTCAAGAACAACTTTTCAAGTAAAAAAGAGGAAAAGAGGAAAAAGAGGACGTGGGAAGCCAGCATGGATAAAGATAAGAAAAAAGAGGAAAAAGAGGACGTGGGAAGCCAGCATGGATAGAGATAAGAAAAAAGAAAAAAAATTGAGAAGTAATTCATCTTTTTTTCACTTATCAATCTCGAAATGGCGAATGTGCCACATAAAGTTCGCAATTATTTTAAATTAGAACTTCTGTTAGAACATTCACAGATTCTACTCCGTTCGTTATTTAAAAATCGTTATTCTTTATTCAATTCTGGAAATCTATGGAATAACACACAACTATGTGGATCGAATTACTTAGCCAATATCATTGGAAAAAATAAAAAAATTAATTTAACATTAACACCCATGCAAAAGACTTCGATATCTAATGGAGATTTAACTAAATGGGATATCAGTACTCTAATAATTCTGCTTTTGTATGATGATCGTCCGAAAATATTAACTCAACAACAAGTTGATCGCGAAGATCAATTGTTAGAAGAATTGAGATCGATTAGAAATCGAATAATGCATCATCCAACTAAATCTATTGATGATCTAGAATTTAATCAACTTTGGACTGATCTCATAGATATTTTGGCTGGATTAGGTGGTGATCGAAATGAATTAAATAAACAAAATAATGATAGTGTATTCGATGTTCATTCTCAATTTATAAACGAAGAAAACGTAAAAGAAGCATCACGTCTCAATTCACTTGGCACACAATCTTATAAAAATGACCAATATTCTGATGCAATCGCATTTTTCACACAAGCAATTAGTTTGACCGATGTTTCAGATACTGATCGTGCTGTTTTCTATTCGAATATATCTGCCAGTCGCCTTGCATTGTGCAATAACTCGAACGATGAGCAATATCAGGCACTCGAAGATGCAAAACATGCTCGACGTCTCCGACTAATATGGTGGAAAGGACATTTTCGTGTTGGTCAAGTTTATGCTGCCATAAATGAACATGAAAAGGCTATTGTTTCATTCGAAAGAGCATTAGTTCTTGATCCGAGCAGAGCCGAAATCCAAAACGCATTGTATAGCAGCCGACAGAAATATGGTATCCAATCGCGATACGAATATCTCGATCCAAGATACACACCGAGAACATTATCTGAACATTTAAATGAAACCAAAGTAGACCAAGGCGTGAAACTCAGTGATCGTCTTCGAAGGGAACGAAAAGATCCAGTCGAAGCTGATGTACTTAAAGGACATCAGTACGAACATGGTGATTGTAAATGACCGTGAGAGTTCCTTTATTGTAAAGAACAAGCAGGAGAAACACACGTACAATATGGTAGAACAACAAGTGGTGAAGAAGAAGAGAACGAACGAGAGAAGAACGAAGAACAGACAGAAACACGCGTGTATATATATATGTGTATGATAGGGACTAATCCATCACATATATATTACTATAAGGAAAAGCCCAAGAGAATATCCCATGAACAATGATGAATATTTCCCAGTTGTTTTAGGTATAATCCCTTGTACCTACACCTTCCCCTCTAAAATTTGCACTACGGAATAAAACGATCAGGAGGTCGACGATTACGTTGTGGATATCGTGGTTGCTGTACTTGTGTAGTAGTAGTTGGTTCAGCATTTAAAGACGATGGCACAACTTCATCTGGAAGACTAAGATCGTCAATTGATGAATTGTTAGACGAGAATCGATGATGTAATTGGTTCTGATGACGCTTATGTTGTTGACCGTCGGTTGTTTGTACCATATACATCATACTACCAACATTTTTTGTTACAATAGCTGGAACCCATTGTGGACGTTTGTTCAGTTGCTGTTTAGCCATCCACACAAATTGACCAGTCGAATATTTCGATTTGTCTGTTGTATCCGATGTTACAACAGGTTTCATTAGATCAAGTTCAGTACGAATTGTATGTTGAAAAACCATATCAACAGGACGTTTACCAGTAGTAGTATGAGGCGTCCATCGGTAGTTACGTAGAATTCGTCGAACTGTTTTAATTTTGTCTGTTTCACCTGAATTCCATTCTTTTGTTAATGCTTCTTTGAATGAACGTACAAATCGTTCAGCAATACCATTACTGGCTGGATGATACGGCGCAGCAGTAACATGATTTATTCCATATTTTTTATAAAATTGTACCAGATCATAACTATTGAATGGGGGACCATTGTCTGAGACTAATGTTGCTGGTGGACCCAACCAATCGAAAACTTTTTCAAGACCATCAATAAGATTAGCTCCAGTAGTATCATGACCCATGTCAATTACAATTGGGAATTTAGATTTAGCATCAATTAGTACTAGCCATTTCGAATTCCATATAGGTCCAAGAAAATCCATATGCACTCGAGACCAACTATCAGCTGGTTCGTCCCAAGATTTGTATTCTTGTTTTGGAATTGGTTGTATCTGTGAACACGGTGTACAACCACGTACCAGTTGTTCTATATCTTTGTTTATACCAGGCCACCAGCAGTAACAACGTGCGATGTGTTTCATTTTAACAACACCCATGTGTGTATCATGTAACTTCCGAAGTACTTTCTGTCGTAGTGATGTTGGAATCACTACCTGGATGTCTCGTAAAAGACAACCATTTACTACCGAAAGAGAATATCGAGTATGAAAATACGAACGTATTCCTTCTTGTGTCAGATTCACCTTCTGAGGCCACTCAGTAGTAGTAAATTTTCGGACAACTTCTAGTAATGGATCACGTCCAGTTGCTGTTGCGATTTCAGCAGCAGTCACCGGCCAGTTAGCTTCTAATTCAGCTTGAATAAAATTAACAGTTAGCGTATCATCATCGACAACTGAATGATCATCTGGAGCAGGTAATCGTGATAATGCATCAGCATTGCTATGACATTTAGTAGATTTATATTTAATTGTATAACTATATCCCATTAACGCTATCGCCCAACGATGAAGACGATTCAATGTTGTTACTGGAAGTGGTTTTGTTGGGTTAAAGATTGTAAGCAAAGGTTTATGATCAGTAACTAATTCAAAACGTCTTCCAGCTAAATATTGATGAAATTTTTTAATACCATAGACAATTGATAATGCTTCTTTCTCTATTTGACTGTAGTTTTGTTCAGCTTTGGTAAGTGTTCGAGATGCATGAGCTATTGGTCGTTCCGAATTATCAGAATATCGATGAGCAAGAACAGCACCAATACCATATTGAGAAGCATCTGTCGAGAGAATGAGAGGAAGTTTTTGATCAAAGTGTACTAAAATAGTAGCAGATGATATTTCATTCAGTAGAGATTCGAATGCTTGTTGACATTGTGTAGTCCAATGCCAATCCACGTTCGCTTGTCGTAAAGTATTCAACACTTTACATTTTGTCGAAAAATTCTCAATAAAATTTCCATAATAATTAACTTTGCCAATAAATGCTTCCAGTTGCTTGACATTTTGTGGGACCGGCATTCGCACAATAGCATCAACTCGAGTTGAGTCCGGTCGTTTACCATGTCGATCAATAATAAATCCCAGATAAGTTACTTCATCTTTGAAAAACGAGCATTTCGATGGATTACAAGTAAGTCCAAAATCTGCAAGACGACCAAGTACTGCATCTAATGTTTCCAAATGATCAGCAGTAGTTTTTCCTGTAATTAAAATGTCATCTAAGTATGCTACCGTATTTGGAATACCACTAATGATTTGATCGATCATTTTCTGGAAAATTGCCGGCGCATTTGCAATGCCAAACGGCATTCGATTGTAACGGAATAATCCTACTGGTGTATTGATTACGACCAGTTTTTTACTATCTTCATCTAATTCAATCTGAAGGTACGCATCAGAAAGATCGAGTTTTGTGAATTTAACACCATTATCCAATCGAGCAAGTAATTCATCAATTGTTGGAATTGGATATTGATCAACCAACATCTGGGGGTTGAGTGTAACTTTAAAATCTCCACAAATACGAATCTTTCCATTTGGTTTTTTCACAGGTACGATGGGCGCTGCCCAGTCCGAAGTGTCAACCGATTCAATAATCCCAGCTGATAAATTTCGTTGTATTTCATCTCGAATAGCATCCATATATGCAAAAGGTATCGTTCGAGATTTGAAAAATTTTGGATGAGCATCAGGTTTAAGTTGAATATGTGCTTTGATTTTTGAGCAATGTCCTAATTCAGTATTAAGAACATTCTTATGTTTGTTGATAACTTGTTCAACTTCCGAATTATCCAAAATTCGATGGACACACATATCTGTATCATGAATAATGCGATTTAAATCTACCTTCAATTGCTGAATCCAATTCAGACCAAGTAAGGATGGTCGCGAATCATTGACAACAACTACTGGTAGTTGCATCGAGCGATTATCATATTTGACATTAACCAAACATTCTCCCATAATGTTCAGCATTGTACCTCCATAACATCGAAGTTTTAATTTCGATGATTGAATTCGAGGACAACCAACTTTCTGCCATGCTGCCTTGTCAATAATTGTGTGTAAAGCTCCGGTATCCAGTTCCATTTCCGTTGAACAATTATTTACTTGTAACGACACAGTCACCGCATTAGCCACTGTACTAGTAGAATCTACTCGGTAGACAGTCGAAATGTGTTTCACTTGAACTGACTCTTTCTTCTGTCTGCAAACTCGTGCAAGATGTCCTTTGCGTTTACAATTATTGCAAATAATTTCCTTGTAAGTGCAATTTACCCGAGTATGACTAGTTGAACCACAACCATCGCATGATTTCGATGTCGAGCTCGTTTTGTTATTGTTTCGTTGTTTATGCTGTCGGTTCCATTTGTTGTTGTAGTTGTTGCTGTTGTGGACCTTTGCTACTTGAAATTCGTTGTGCTTATGAGTATTATCGAATTGTTTAAGATCAGCTTGAAGACGTTCAGCTGTCTGAATGATTTTTTCAGCTTTTTCAAGATCAGGATCTGCTTCTTTGAGAAGAGCTTGCCGAATTTTCACATCATGTAACCCAATGACGTACATATCACGAAGTGCTCGATCCTGAGGTGACTTTGCCAAACAAGACGAAGTGAAACCACAGTGTTTCAGTTTACTACAAAGTTCACCTTTCCATTCTTGAAAACTTTGGCCAGGTTGTTGATAACAGGAATAAAATGCGAAACTAGCTGCCATAATATTCTTGGTTGAATCAAAATGTTGATTCAGTTTAGTAAGAATACTGTCATACGAAACTTCATCATCAGTTAGTCGTGCAGGAGCAACTAACGATTCTAATAATGAATAAGTATTATCCCCAATTGCCCATAACAACAAGGCTTTTTTATCATCAGGTTGGTTGATTCTGTTCGCCTTGAAATAGAAAGATAATCGATCACGATATGATTCCCAACTTGTTGTCCTGGGATCGAAACCATGCAATGTCAACGTAGAAGAAACGGTGGTTGACTTTTCGAGTCGTGACGATTCAGTAGTTGACATATTTAACACGTTAATTTCCAATTAAATCCTTCGATTTGCTTGTGTTTTTTTTTTTTTTTTTTTGAAAAAAAAAATCTAATCACCTCGTCGCCAATGTAAATGACCGTGAGAGTTCCTTTATTGTAAAGAACAAGCAGGAGAAACACACGTACAATATGGTAGAACAACAAGTGGTGAAGAAGAAGAGAACGAACGAGAGAAGAACGAAGAACAGACAGAAACACGCGTGTATATATATATGTGTATGATAGGGACTAATCCATCACATATATATTACTATAAGGAAAAGCCCAAGAGAATATCCCATGAACAATGATGAATATTTCCCAGTTGTTTTAGGTATAATCCCTTGTACCTACAGTGATATTGGTATAGAACAAGATTATAAACAAGCTGCACGATATTTTGATAAAGCTGCAAGTCAAGGCAATGCAGAAGGAATCTACAATTTCGCTCGATTAACCGATCATGGTCTAGGCGTGAAGCAAGATCATATTGCGGCAACAAAACTTTTTGAATTAGCAGCTGAAAAACCATTACCAAATGTTGGCGTAGCTGAAGCTCAGCACGCCCTAGGTCTCAGATATGCAGAGGGCGTTGGCGCAGAAAAAAATTTACCATTTGCTGCTTATTGGTATCAGCGTGCAGTCGACAATGACTGTGCGGAGTCAGCTAATAATCTAGCAACAATGTATCTGGAGGGTAATGGCGTCGAGAAGAACCTTGAAAAGGCTGAGCAATTATTTCATCTATCGGCGAAAATGGGCGATCCGAATGCTATGCTTACTTTAGCACAGTTATTCGTACGCAAAAATGATTCTAAAATGGCAAAAAGCTGGCATGAACAAGCTTGTGAGTCTGGCAATCGATTCGCTCGAATGTGTCGTGATGAATTCGAGAAATTTTCAAAATTTCGTCAGGATTTTGTGAATAATGTTCCACCTGTTTTGCTACAAATGCTGAACCAACAAATTGATATCTTAAACTCGCTCGATGCAGCCAAAACCATCTATAGAGCAGTCGACCAACCGTCTATCATTTCGTACTATAATGAACTAGCTGAACTTGCCAATGATGGCTCCATAACAGCCAAGAACATGTGTGATGCCTTGGATCATTGGTCAACTGCATTCAAATTACTGATAAAAACTGAAAGTCTAACTGAAATCGAAGAAAATACGTTCGTACATGAACTTTCACAATGTTATCGTATTGAACATATAGTCAGTCAATATTTTGATTTCAAAATACGTGAGAAAATTAACGAAATCATAGACAAAGTATTCGAACGCATCACTAAACAACTTCGTGATGGAACTTCACAATTAGATGAAGATGTTCGAATATGTTACGTTATAGCACACATGGATTCAAAAGAATCGACTCTCCTTTTTCTCAAGCAATGCAAAGAAAAATATCCGAAATGTATTTACTTTTTTGAACATGCTGCAGCCATTAATGGATTTCTCGAGAAATATGAAGATTTACTTTACGAAGCTAATTGTGGACTGGAATTAGATCCAAATTATACCGAACTTCTGTATTTCCGAGCCGTTGCATTACGATTAATACATAGAGATATGAATCAAGCAATTGAAGCCTATCAAAATTTTCTCTCCTCGGCACCTAAGGATCATCGTAAAGTCCCTGAATCATACTATTCAATGGCTAATTGTTATTTCATGTGTTCTACTCAAACAGATCGATCAGACATTATCAAACAAAAATATCAACAAGGACTCGAAGCAGAAAAGTTACAAATGCCATGTTTTTTACCTTATCAATCCAATAGTAAAACAGTTCTAGAACTAAATCTGAATATCAATCTAGAACTTCGTCGGTTAAAAACAGAGCCAGATCCTTATCGTGTTAGGCTTATTACAAAACATCGTGAATCAGAGAATAATCGTTCGCGAATGAGTGAATTTTCAAAAGATATCATTGTGTCAAAGACTCATGCACCTTTGCTGAAACAGTCGATTGCCAAATCATTAGTTGGATTGAAACCAATTTCATTAAAAGAAATGGTTTCACAAAAGGATCATGTTTACAGTGATTATGTAATCACTTTAACAATTATTGAAGAAACTCGCTTTTGGACTCCTTCAATTCGTCTAATCGTTGAAGATGAAAATCATGATTGTGAACGAATGTTTATCTATGCTTTTCCTCCAAATGAAGGTCAATATTTAGTTACTAAAGTATTTCGAAGTGGAAATCGAATGCAGGTAATCAATCCATATCTACGATTTGGCGCGTATGATCTCGAACGAATGATACGTGTCGATGATTTCTCATCGATTCTCATGTTGGATGAAAAAGAAAAAACTAATTAATTCAAAACATTCTATTTCGAGCTATTGTCACAGGATTACATATAGATTTTTGTTTAATTTAATTTTCTTTACATGCATTAATAAAAATAATAAGATAGATACCTTTTGAAGACAGATGTTCTTGGTTTTTCTTTATCTTCACCAACAAAACGACGTTTAACGATTTTCTCGCGAAATCGATAAGGATATTTCTATTGAAAATGCATAAAAATTTGAAATAACAGGAAATTGTTGTACTATAATAATAGAATGTACTTTGAGTTGGCTTTTATTTCTTGCAGCTACAATGGCTCTTACGTTCATTTGTAATTTTCCTCTCGATCTGCTTGTACCGGGTGTCCCAAAAGTCCTGTCCCGATAAGTTTTTTTGATTTTCTCCACTGTTATATATGACAAAACCAACTTTTTTTTCAAAAGATAGACCGAAACATGAAGTTTTTCTTCATAAGAAAAAATTTGAAAAGTGCTGTTCAAAAGTGTCACCTTCAACTGAAATACAAAAACTTAGCCTCAAGAAAAAAATCCAAAGGAGTCATATCAGGCGACCTTGGAGCCCAAGAGATTGATCCTCCTCTTCCTATCCAGCGGTTATCGAATTTCTCGTTTAACCAAGAACGAATTGACTTCGCAAAATGCGCAGAAGCGCCATCTTCTTGGAAAATAATTTTCTTTGTAATTTTTCTTCTCTGTAAATATGGATAAAAGAAACTTTCGAGCATATCGAGATAATTCTCTTGATTAACTGTTAATTCTTCAAAGAAAAAAGGTCCAACAATTTCGTTTGACGACATGGCACACCATACGATGATCTTAGGTGAATTCAATGCAACTTCTACGGTCATAAAAGGATTATCTTCACTCCAAATACGACAATTGTGCTTATTAACTACGCCGGAAAGATGGAACGTAGCTTCATCTGAGAAAAAGATTAGATCATCATTGTTGCGGTCAGTAACGATTGGTAATAACAATTCAGCCATTTCCACACGCAAGTCTTTGTCTTCATCGTATAATTGTTGCGTTAGTTGCATCTTATATGGTTTAAATCCCAAACTTCACGCATCGTTCGATGCACCACTGATTTTGACATGTTAACTTCACGAGCAATATTGCGGACTGTATTAATTGGACTAACGGGCAGGACTTCATTGATCTCATCGACTTTTTCATCAGTTGCTGTTGTAGGTCGTCCTGATCGTTCACGATCGTGTATTGAACCGGCCGGACAAAACCGGATTTTTGCCAGTTTAGGATATTAAATTCATAGCTGTATTTCAAAGTTTTTTTCTAATGAAAACAGCTTTTATTCACTCTTTTTTTGTGATTGGAAATATTATGTCAACGATTAACGAAAATTCTTGATAAAAAATGAATATAATATATGTAAAGGACATTCGGAGAATTCATGTGCACACTTTCTTTTGATGATGATTAGAAACGACCGCTTTTGATTGTAATTGGATTATAAGATCAATGGGACAAAGATTGAACAGGCGAAAGAAAAAGAAAAGAAAAAAAGAATACACATGCACTTTTTCTTTTTTATTATTGAGGAGCACAATACTCACCCTCAACACCCTCACTCATTATGTTGAAAGTTTAGATACTATTCTCTTACCCAGGTCGTTGAATCCAACAATCGGATCCAACGTCGGAATTTCTAGAATCCGACCGATTCCGATCGGTATTGATCGGATTCCTGGTGACGGAATCCTATCGGAATGCATCGGACAGTGGATTCGATCGGATCCTGAGATCGTGAACCGATGAAATCCTACATTAGGATACCGTTCGGATCCTAAGAACGTGAACCGACCAAATCCTAGATTTAACATCCAATTAGCTTAAAAAATGGATTTGAAATCTAAAATGAGACAAAAAAAATCCTGACGAACCAATAACTTGAACGAATGGGTCGAAAAAATGGATTTGAAATCTAAAATGAGACAAAAAAAATCCATACGAACAAATAACTTGAACGAATGGGTCGAAAAAATGGATTGAAAATCTAAAATGAGACAAAAAAAATCCTGACGAACCAATAACTTGAACGAATGGG
>ERZ778026.1941-NODE-1941-length-23611-cov-14.627866_pt1 | contig 23611 bp, 25 predicted proteins | sample MGYA00375756_ERZ778026 | MGnify/ENA primary metagenome ERZ778026 (study PRJEB29350, sample SAMN05389820) | bioreactor metagenome | isolation source: Ammonium sulfate bioreactor | place: South Africa: University of Cape Town | collected 2014-02-18 ... | reverse complement strand
GAGCGAGCGCGTGAGCGTGAGTGAGCGAGCGATGAGGGCACGAAGGGAGAGTGGCAGCAGGAGCAGGAGTGGCGCACGCAGAAGCAGGAAGAAGAACGACAAGAACGACCGAGGCTGCTGCGCCTTCGCTCGCTCTTTGCTCTCTCTCTCTCTCTGTCTGTCTCGTGTCTGCCTGCTGCCCGCTCTGCGCCGCCTGTCTCGCTCGCTCTGCGGCATCGCTTCTCGTGTCGAGTGCTCAAGCTCGCCTCGGCACCATGTCCGTCTTTCGACTCGCTGCCGGCATCTGCCTGAATGGCGTCCGGCCTGTAGCGCTACACTGCCAGCCTCGTCGGCTGCTGAGCTCTATCGCTGCGCGCAGACCGTCGTCAGCGTCGGCGTCGTATTCGTCGTCGTCGTTGCTACTACTGCTGCGCCCGACGTCGTTGCGAGTAGGTGTGTCTCCTTGGCACTCTGGAGTACGCCTTCTGAGCTCTCCGTCCGGTGAAGAGGCGCAGACAAGCGCAGCAGCCGACGAGCAGCAAGTCGATGACGACGCCGACGCGTACTACGACGACGACGACGAGATGCGCGGCCGCGATGGACAGGCTCCTACGAGGTCGCGCAGCCTCTACGAGCAGCTGTTGAACGACAACATGGAATACTTTGAGCAGTTCTTCGAGTACCACAACGAGACGCTGGCCGAGCGTGCCGACGACCCCGAGCTGCGGCAGTACCTCAAGGTGCTGCGCAAGCGTCGCGCCTCGCGTGCCAAGCTGCAGCAGGCGGTCGAGCTGCGGCGCGAGAAGCGCCGCGCCAAGGCCGAGGCCAACGCTGCCAAGCGCGGCCCCGAGGCGCAGGCGGCGTTCCTCGAGGAGCGCCGCCTCGAGCACGAGCGCATCGCCGAGCTGAAGCGCGCGCCGCTGCCCGACCCCGAGACGCTAGTGCGCTCGCTGGGCCTCACGCCCGCCGACGACTACTGGCCGTTCCTGCTGGCGCAGGCGACTGGCATCGGCCTCAACCCTACGTGGACGCGTCTCGAGAAGCGCCGCTTCCTCAAGCTCACGCTCAACCGCCTGCGCGCCGACAAGGTCTCGCCGGCGGCGCTCGCCAACCCACCGCGCGTCGACCGCGCCGAGCTCAACGCCAAGGTCTGGCACGCGACCGAGCGCTTCATTTCACAGAGCTCGTTGGACGACGACCTGAGCGACGTGCTGTCCGACGACGAGACCTCCGTCGCTGCCGGAGACGATTCGCAGCAGCAACAAGGCGCTGCCGACGACGACGACGACGAGTTCTCGTACGAGCAGAAGGCGCTCGAAGCCGTGCGAGCGCTGCAACAACAGCAGCAGCAGCAGCAAGCGCCGTCATCGCCCTCGAGGCAGCCGTCGTCATCTGGCGGCTCAAGGTCGCCCAATAACTCGCGCACTGGCCGTCGGTAACCTCGTGTGCAGCCATATATAACCTACCAAACCCCCATGTCTTTCCACTCGGCACCCAATAAGCAGCGCAGCACCCGTTATCACGAATTCAACTGTGCAATCTCGCGACCGACTCGAGAGAGCCGACAGCAGGTTGGTTTTGCGCGGGTTTTGTATATTGAGAGAGAGCGAGAGCACACGAGCTCGTGTGCGCTCGCTCGCCATCGGTACTATAGCAGACACGAGCCGTACGAGCGCGGGAAGGCCGACGTATCGCGAATGTTGGGTGCGCCGGTGAGGAACAGCAGCAAGCGCTCGAAGCCGAGCCCGAAGCCAGCGTGCGGCACCGAGCCCCACCGCCGCAGGTCGGCGTACCAGCGCAGCGCGCGCGCCGAGTCCATGGCCTTGAGGCGGCGCTCGAGCTCGTGCAGGTCGTCCTCGCGCGCCGTGCCGCCGACCAACTCTCCGACTCCCGGCACCAGCAGGTCGAACGACTCGGTGACGCGAGGATCGTGCGACGAGTGCTTGGTGTAGAAGGCCTTGTGCTCCTTGGGAAAGTGTGTCACGAACACGGGCGTCGGCGTCGGCGTCGGGCTCGAGGCAGTGGCGGGCTCGGCGTCGGGTCCGTAGAAGCAGCGCTCGGTGAGTGCCAGCTCGTGCTGCTTGCTCAGGTCATCGCCGAACGACAGGCGCGGTAGATCGGGCAGCTGGTTCAGGCGCTCGATCGCCTGCTGGTACGAGAGGCGCGGGAAGCAGTGGCCGACGCGGTGCTGGCGCTGGCGTGCTTGCTCGACGCAGCTCAACAGGCGCGCCAGCACCGCGTGCGAGGGGTCGAGGCGCTCCTGGCACATGAGCAGGTCCTGCGCGCAGTGCTCGAGCACCGACTCGATCGTGTCGCACAGCAGCTGCTCGGCGAGCAGCATGGCGTCGTCGAGCGCAGCGAACGCCATCTCGGGCTCCAGCATCCAGAACTCGGCGAGGTGCGTGCGCGTGCTCGACGCCTCGGCGCGGAACGTCGGACCGAACGTGAAGACGCGCGACAGCGCCAGCGCGTACGTCTCGGCGTGCAGCTGGCCCGATACCGTCAGGTACGTCGGCTTGCCAAAGAACTCGCGCATTCGTGGCGCGTGCGAGCTCGCCGGCGCCGGCGTCGTGTCCGTGTCAGCGTCGGCGTCGGCTGTGCTCGCGCTCGCGCTCGGTGGAGGAGGCTCTGCTGACGATGGAATGTCGCTTGCACCATTGGCGTCGCTGGAGGGTGGGAGCGGCTCTCGGGGCGGCGACAGCATCGAGGCCACGCGGCGGTGGTAGGCCACGAGGTCGTGGTCGGCCACGACGCGGAACACGTGGCCGGCGCCCTCGCAGTCGTTGCTCGTGAGCGCCGGCGCCGGCAGCCACGAGAAGCCGCGCCGCCTCAGCGCCGCCGTCAAGGCCGCCGCCGCCTCGTCGCGCACACGCGCCATGGCTCCCTGTGCGCCTCCTCGCATTCTCAGGTGCATCGTGGCCTCGGTGCGCAGTTGCTGTGCTCGCTGCTGCTGCTGCGGTGTCGAGGGTTGTTGCTGTTGCTGTTGCTGTTGTGTGCCCGGTGCGAGGCGCTGCTTCTGCAGCGGGAAGCCGACTGCAGCACCGACCAGCTGCAACGACGAGGCCTCGAGCTCGACGGCGCGACCCGAGGAACGCAGCCAAGCAGCCTTGGAGGCGGCGGTGGCGGCGGGGCTGCCCGGAGGCAGGAGCGCCAGCGCCGAGGCCGTAGGCGCGGCCGGCTGCGACGCGGCGCGCAGCGGCGTCAGGTGCCCGACGACTCGCACGCTGGCGCCAGTCGATAGCGAGCGCGCGAGGGCCACGGCCTCGGGATCGAGGCTCGAATCGGCCTCTGCGTCGGGCGTGGCGCTGGCGGCGGCGGCGGCGGGGCGCGAGAGCGGCAGCACGAGCTGCAGCACGGCGGCGCACGAGCCGTCGTGCAGCTCGACGAACAGGTGAGCCTTCTGGCGCCGCGCCGACCGCACCCAGCCGCCGGTGCACACGCGCTGTCCCTCGACCGCTGTCGCGAGCAGCTCGCGCACCGTCTGGTGTCGTGGCGGCGAGGCGCTGGGCGTGGCATTCGCGTTGGCGTCGGCCGCCGTGTGCACAGCGCGACGCAGCGCCGCGCGCCAGCTGGCTGCGTGCGCATGGACGCCGACGCGCGCTCCTGCCGCTGGGCACAGAGCACGGAGCATCGAGCACGCAGCACGAGACACGAGGGAGCCGTGTCGATGGGTGTTATGTGCTTGCGTGGGAGTGTGCGGTGCGTGTGGCTGGCGACGGCGACGAGATGACCGACGCGACGCGCTCGACCACCACGACCTCGACCTCGACTACCACCACCGACCACTGCGGTGCTGCTCGTGGCCGACTCACATCACTCGCTGTCTCGCAGCTTCGTACATGATACACGATAGGGGACAGTTTACTGCGGCTTCAGGCGGCGTTGTTGCAGCAGCACGTCGTGCGGGTGGTCGGGCTGCTGCAGCAGGCGCGCGACTCGCTGCGCCATGCGCTGGCGGCGCCTCTGCCAGATGCCCTGCTTCTTGGTCGGCGGCGGCGTTCGGCCATCTGCGTGCGCATCGGTGCGGCCATGGTGCGTGAGCGCGTGAGACCAACGCACCAAGGGAGTGTGGCGCAGCTCGCCACGTACCGGCGAACGACCAGTCGTGCAGGTCGTGCAGCGGGCCGACCTCGTTACCGCAGCGAGGCAGCCCTCGCGCCGCGCGGATGCTCGAGCCGGCGCGCGAGACGGCAACCAACGATGGGCGGGCCATCCAACAAGAAGAGCGCAGCAAGAAGGCCATGAGGGGAGGGGCGATGGCAGGTGCTGGGGCTGGTGATGGCGGGTGCTGGTGCTGGTGATGGCAGGTGCTGTGTTGCGGCGGCGCGGCAGCGAGGACAACGACGCCTCCCGCCTGCACACTCGGCACCTCTGCAACCAACCCTGCCCACTATCCACTGCCCCTCTCGCTTGTCTCCCGACACCGTACAGTTGCAGCAATAAACAACAAGGAGCAACGAATAATTATTCAGCAGTATGGCACAAGGTGGTGGTGGTGGTGGCGGAGTCACATGGTCGGGCGCTTGGCTCGCTTGGCCTGGGCCGGTGCTTCACTCACGCATTCTGACGGCCGCTTCGCTGGAGGCCGAGGGTTGGCTGGCGCGTGGGTCTCCAGATTGGAGGCCACTTGTTCTTGAGATGCAGTCACTGACGACGACGACGACGACGACGACGCAGCTGTGTCGCACTCTACCGCACGCAAGATCTCGATCGCACCACCGAGATAGTCATGATTCGGCTTGCGGCACATGAGGCACGCGCTTCCAAGCGACCTGTGTCAAAGGGTAGAGAGAGAGAACGTTGGTCAGCTTGGCGAGAGCCTCAAGCACACGACAAGGTGCCACGTACGCGACCAACACCAGACGCGACGAGGCACTTCGTCCGCCAAGCGTGTACAGCAAGCCGGCACCAAAGGTGGGCGCGATCGACGGAGCAACGTCGTGCAATCGCCCGAGCAGCCGGTCGGCCTGCTGCTGTTCGTCGCACTTGGAGCTCGTGCGGGGTCCATAGTTCCGGATGTGAACCAGAATGCCGCCGTAGTGCTGCTGCTGGTGCTGGTGGTGATGGCCTGAGTGCGATGATACTTGGTGGCGCACTGGCAAGAAGAGCTGCGGCGCGTCGCTTGTGGGCTCGAGTATCAACGCGGCGGCCTTCATGTAGCAGCGGCGGATTTCGTATTGCGACAGCGGCCTGGCATCCTCCTTCGTGGTAAAGTGCGTGAACGACAGGCAGGCACTCGCGAATGGCGCCAGTTGTTGGCAGTGCTCGAGCGGTTCCAGGCCTGATGCACGAAAGGAAGCAAGCAGGTGAGCAAGCAACACGTGACGTCAATGTCGCGACGGCGCGCTACCTACCGAGCTCGCAAAAGGTGCTGAGAAAGTCGAGCGCTGGCACCTCGGCCGTGTACAGGCGGCGGCTCATGCTGGTGGTGCGGTCACTGAGACGCACCAGCGAGTCCTTGGCCAAGCACGCGGCCAGTTGTGCAATCACGACACCTTGCAGGACGCGTTCGGGACCCTGCTTCCACAGTAACGATAGGTGCGTGAACGTGGCGAGCAGTCGCTTGCGCGAACCCAGCACGAGTGCCGACGCCTCGGCGAGCACTGGCTCCGGGCCGTAGCAGGCGAACACTTGCGGCTGCGGGCCGATTTGCTCCTCGACACGACCGGTACACGTCGCCATGTGCGAGGCAACGAGCGGCGACGGGTCGAAGCCCGTGCCGCCAAAGATCAAGCTGCACCGGGCGCTCACGATCGCTGCCGCTCGCACCGGATCGATCTCGAGCGTCTTGGGAGCGTGCACCGAGTCCAGCAGCTTGGCGACCGCGAAGCGGCGCAGCGAAAGCGGACCCCACTCGGCCTCGGTGAGCCACAGCGGACGGCCCAAGATCAGAAGGTGCTCGGCGTCAAACTCGAGCGGCAGCGCTCGGACGCCATACGGCACCGGAGGCGTGCAGGCAGGAGCAACCTGCAGCGGCGGCGTCTCGGCGGCGTCGCGATGAAAGTCGCGCACAGGGAAGGTGTTCCATAGCTGGTCCGACGGCGAGGTCGCGATCGAGCACCGCGTGTCGCTCAGCACCAGCGTGATGCCGAGCGAGCGAGCGGCACGACGGACCATGTTGAGAAGCTCGCCTGGCGGCCGCGCACGGGGCGAGTGCACGACGAGCTCGGCCGCTTGGTCCACGCACAGGAATATCTTGACGGTGCCTTCGGGCGTGGCTCGCGGATCAATGTCGGCCGCAGCGCGACTGAGTTCGTCGAAGCGCGAGCGCACGAGCACCTGGTGCGCCTCCCAGTTCGGTGCCTCGAGGCCCGACAGCTCCCAAAAGCGCTGCGTCGGGCTCTTGGGTATGAGGTTGGCTTCGCGCAGAGCAGTGGTGCGTCGCAAGTACAACGCCACCTGAACGACCGAGAGGAACAGCGCTCGCAGCTGCGGTTCCGAGCGACATTGCTGGAGCCGATCGGCAAAGTACTCGGAGCGAGGAGGGTGACCGGCAGCATCGGCAGGCCGCAGACACCACAGCATGAAGAACCGCTCACGATGCGTGTTGCTTCTCGCCAGCTCGACAAACAGACGCGTCTAGAGAGAGATAGCGCGCGCCAAGAGCGAACGTCAGTGGCAGTGGCAGTCAACCGCATTGACAGCGACGAAGCAATACCTTGCCAGAGCCAGACGATTGCAGCATGGCGACGTGGTTGCGCATTTCTGCAGCGCGGTCCAGGAATACGCCAAAGCTCGCAAGCGTACCGAGAGGGTCCTCGAACTTGTGGTGCAAGTAGTGCATGGAAGGTGTCGTGGCGGTGGTGGCGGCCAGCATGGCTTCAACTACACGACGACGACCATGACGATATGCGTAAGTTGCCCTTGTAGTGATCGAGAGGAGTATCAGCCGTGCTATCGAACCTGCTTGCCGTTGCTGTTGCCGTTGTTGTTGTTGTCGTTGTTGCTGTCGTTGCTGTAGCTCGTCGAGCTTGGCTTGCAGGAACGCTCTCGAATCGTCGTCGTGCAGCAGCCCAAAGAGCTTCGCTGGCGCAACTTTCGGTGACTGTGCCAAGAAGTACACGATGGCACGCACGGTGATGAGCGGCAAGTGAGTGCGGCATGATATCGACGCCAGCCAGAGCAGCGTGTGCGTAGCAGTCCAGGAGCTTGGATCGAGCGGAAGGTCGACCGAATCCAGCAATGCTTGGTCGGTTGCTGCTGCATACGCGCAGGTGTGAGCCAGCCATTGGGCGAGTGGCGGCACGGCGCCGGCGGCCTTACGTACGGAATAATGCGTCGAGAAACGCCTGTCCGTGCGACGAGTACAGCAGCATCATCAACTCGGTCGACAGGATCTCAGCCTCGATGTTATCCATGTGCCGCGAGTGCCGCAGCCAATGCTCGATCTCCTCTTCACATGGCGGAACTGCGACGAGCAGCAGCGTGAGCCACACCGCCCGATGCATCGACGCCACAAAACGCACACTTTGAGAACGGCCCAAACAAGCATGGCGGCGCTGCTGGGCTGGCGTCCATCAAGAGAGAGACGGACACGCGAGCGAGAGCAGCGCGCGAGGCGAGGGCAGCAACAAAAAGCACGCAGGAATGAGGAAATCCGCACTTGCCTCTACGGAAAGCGGGGTGTAATTTTCATCGGTCGTGCCAGCTGTTCTTTGTCTTCTCTCTTGCCCTCGTTCCTCTTGCGCCTCGTCGTCATCGCTATGGCCAGGACTCGGTCGAAGAAGGCAGGATCGCCTCGCTCCAGCGAGGAATCATCTCCCTCAAGCGATGAATCGCCTCCCACGAATCCTGCTATCAACGATTTGGACACAAGAACAGAGCTGCACCATGCAGACCCCGCCACAACCACCACAACCACCACGAGCACTACAATCTCGCCTCCTCCTCCACAACCAGCAGCACAACCAGCACCACCAGCACAACCCAAACCGCAACCTCAACCTAGACCGCTGCAGCAACTGCGGGAGCGGCTCTGCGCTAGACGCCTACCGCTGATAGTCGCCCTTCTGATAGTGGTCTTGGCAGTGGTTGGTATGGCGCTTGACCACGAGCAGCATCACCACAACTCGAGCGACGAGCCTCGGCCGCGGATCGACGAGCGCGCGTTCGCCGGCGACACCACCGCTGAGGAGGTTGCCTTGCATCTGCAGGTCGGCAGCTTCCACGGCGTGCTGCTCGCCGGGCCCCGAGCCAAGAGCGTGCGCGACAAGCTCGTGGGCGAGTTTACGCGACTGCAACCTCGATGCGTGCTCAACGACACGTCGCTGTCGCCGCAGGACGTGGTAGCCATGCTGCACGAGTGTGGCGGCAACGCCAAGCCCGTGGTGTTCGCTGACCTGTCCACGGTAGTCGAGAAGCGCGACACGAGCTACCTGGACTTCCTCGAGCTCGCCATGGACGACACGGTGGCTGTGGCGCGCGTCACGGCGGCGGCTCCTGCCTCGACACGCTCCACGACGTTCGTGCTCGTGTACGCGCCAAGCCATCTGCGCGGCAACGCCCTCACGCCCGAGAAGGTGCGAACGCAGCTGCGCAACACCCGCGTGACGACCGACCGCTTCTTGCAGCGGCTCGGCGCCATACATGTGGCCGTGTGAGATATACCACCAGCTACGGCCTGTGTGTGACACAAGCTCGGGCGCCGCTCGGTGCCAATACAACCAATGTACATTGCTTCTTACCGCTTCGCGTTCCGGACGTGACGGGAGCGAGCGAGCTTCCTTCCACTACGTGTTCGGCAGCAGCGGTGATGTCGGCGCTGGCCCAAGCGATGCCAGCAGCGCCGACGATGCCGCCATCGCAAGACCGCCTCCACTGTTGCTACTCGAATTGGTGGCGGCACTTTGTGCTGGTTGTTGCTGCTGTTGCTGCTGCTGCTCATTCTCAGGCGTGTGTGGCGGTGACGGCGCTGTAGCTGTCGGTGGCGGTGCCGACAGCGGCGACGGCCGCGTAGTGGCTGCCGTCGCGGCGACTGCAGCGGCAGCAAGCGGCGGTATCGAGGCGCTGCGCCGCTGCGCTCCGAGCAGTGGTCCGCCAACCTGGTTCGATGTCGACGCCGCCCTGCTTCTGAGCTCGTTCTCCTTCTCACCCAGGCGGCGCTTGAGCTCTTGGATCTCCTGCGCAGTGCGACACATCTCGTGAGAATGAGAGCACCAGCACGACGTCATCACGCACAGCAGCAACAACAACGTGCACTCTCGTACTTCGAGGAGCGCATCCTCCTTCGAGGAGTTGCTGGCATCCTTGGCACTCACGACTTGGCGTGTACGCTGCTCTTGCAGCAGAAACATCGACGGCAGCGGCACGTAGCGGAGCGACGAGGCGATGAGGTTGTGCAGCGACATGGACAGGTTCTCGACCCACTCGGGTGACATGTACATGCCGAACTCACTTCGGTGCAGCGGATTCGGCATGTACGGCAGCGCTGCGTCGACGTCAACCGGTAGCGCAATCAGCGTCGACGTGCGTGCGTGCGTGCGTGCGTGCGTGCGTGCGTGCGTACCGAACCACGCGCGCCATTCAGCGTCGTCAGCGAGGTGTGGCATGGCAGCAAAGAAGTCGACGACCTTGTCGCGGCGCTCGGCCACCAGGCACACGACCAGGTAGTGGCGCAGCAGGAAGGTGTACAGCAGATCGACCTGCTTAGAGAACCCGAACGGATCGAAGCCGCTGAGATCGTGCTGTAGCTGATGGTGGTGGTGGTGGTGGTGCCCGGCACCCATGTTGGAGTTGCTGCCACTGCCGCCGCCCGGCACGCCGACGAGGTTCGACGAGGCGACGGTGGAGCCCGCGCCGCCTCCTCCCGCACCGACGCTCGGAGTCGAGAGGCCACCTGCATTTCCTGCACTGCCACTCAGCGACGCGGCGCTGGGTGCCGACGGGCGCGGTAGGGACGCGCTGCCGACGACGGTCTCGAGGCGCGAGACGTGCAGCGCCGAGCCGCCGACCTCCTGCAGCAGGCGCTGGAACAGCACGTGGTCGAGGTGCGCCCACATGCCGCGCAGCGACGCGAGGTCGTGCGCCGCCACGAGCGCGAACAGCTGCTTGACGATCTTGGCCACGTCCATCGAGTACAGCCCGCCTCCTTCGGTCTGCTCCGATACGAGCGTCGCTGCTGCCCGTGAGAAGCCGCGGTAGATCTGCAGTACGTGTGAGGCGGCATCAGTGGCAGTGGCGCGAGCGCAGCGTTGGCGACGGCGCACACCGAGGCAGGCGTTGGCGGCGGCGGCGTACCAGGTACTCCTGCACGAGCCGATCCAGCGACTGCGTGTCCTCGACCACCTTCGAGACAGGGAACTAGATAGCACAGACAAGCCGCCGCATCCAGCGCGCATTCGAGAGTCAGCACGCGAGCCACGAGCTCATCGATGCACGTCGCTGGCGGCGTCGCACGCACATGGTACAGCCGCTGCGCTCGGCCGTCGAACGACGATGGCCCGGCGGCGGTCGCCGTTCGGTTGATCTGCGCAAAGGCACGATAGCGCACCAACAAGGCATTGCCGAGAGCGATGGCCTCGGCCTCGGACTGCACCGGCGCGTGCGCCAGCAGCCAGTCGACGAGGTCGCGGCCCGAGAACGAGTGCGCGTACGAGCGCAGGTGCCAGTGCGACGGCGCCACGGCCACGCCGCCCGTGCTGCTGCGCAGGCGGCCCACCAGACTCGCCACATCGTCGTCGCTCCACCATCGCGATCCAATCTGCACACCGCCACTCGCAGCGCTTGGTGCCGTGGTGGTGGTGGTCATGTTGGAGGTCGACGCCATCATACGTGCGTGCGCGAAGGAAGGCGAGCGAGCGAATGAATGAGAGACCACCCAACCAACAACACCGCAACCAACCACCCAAATCAACAATCAACTACAATCACGATTGTGATATGGTACAGACGCGAGAGTCACTCGCATATGTGTGTGCTATCGTATTGCCATTATCAAGCATCGTCTATCTACACAAACGACCGGCAGCGGCAGCTGGGTGCACGCGAACGCTCGCTCTAGCCTTCGTGCGACGACTGCTGTTGCATGTGCCACAGCCGCGCGTACTCGCCGTTGGCTGCCAGCAGCTCCTCGTGCGTGCCCTCCTCGACGTTTCGGCCATCGCGCAGCACCAAGATGTTGTCGGCTCCCACCACCGTAGCGAGCCTGTGAGCCACGATGATGGTCGTGCGCCCGCGCGACACCTTGGCCAACGACTTTTGGATCTCGCGCTCGGTGGTCGAATCGAGGCTGGACGTGGCCTCGTCGAGCAGCAGGATCTTGGGGTCTGCGGTCGGTTGTGCCAATACAAGCGCAACAGACGCGCATCAGCCTCCATTCGCGACACAATCTCATGCCTCAATGCTTGCTGCCGTTGTTGTTGTACCTTTCAAGACCGTGCGAGCGATGGCAACTCGCTGCCGCTCGCCACCGCTGAGCTGCAGGCCACGCTCGCCGACATCCGAGTCCAAGCCATCGGGCTGGCTGTCGACAAAGGCCTCGAGTTGCGCCTCGCGAATCGCTCGCTGAATGTCGCCCTGCGTGATCACCGACTCGTATGGCGCGCCGTACGCGATGTTGGCGCGCACCGTGTCGCTGAACAGCACCGTGTCTTGCGGTACGACACCGATCGTTGCCAGCAGCGAGCTCTGCGTCACCGAGTCGATCGGCATTCCATCGACGCAGATCTGGCCCGAATCGAGGTCATAATAGCGACACAGCAGCTTGAGCACCGTGCTCTTGCCACCACCCGACTGCAGCCACACATGGTATCGTTGCGCATAAGAGAACGAGTATAAGTGCGGCGAGAGAGAGAGAGAGAGAGAGAGAGAGAGAGAGAGAGAGTATCAAGGCGCTCCGGATCGACGCGTACCGGGCCAACAATGGCGAGCGTCGTGCCTCCGGGCACGGTGAACGTCAGGTCGCGCAAGATGGGCTTCGGCTCGTCCTCGTCCTCGTCCACCGACATGTGACCATTGCGCTTGGAGACACGCGTGCGGTACGCAAACGTGACGTTCTTGAACTCGACCGTGCCGCCGCGCACACGCAAGGGCCGAGCATCGGGCCGATCTCGGATCGTCGGAACAGCATTCGTCATGTCCCACACCTGCTCGAGATTCAGCAACGCTCGCTGCAAACCTACACCGCTCGAGCCCATCAGTACCTCCATATTCCTTCCTATCTGTCACAGGTTTCTCACGAGGCAGACACGGGAAGCGCCGAATGAGATGGCGCATACCGCGGTAGGACTTGGCCAACGAGCTCAGCGGTGCCCACAGCTGCAGCACGTAGGCGTTGATGGCCACCAGGTCTCCGATCGAGGTGTTGGAGCTGCCATCGTTGAGCTGCCACAGTGCCATGACCATCGTGATTGCGAGGCACACGGCCACGATGGTTCCTGTTGCACACATCACGACGATGCCGCCATGGTTCATCATGTCGTCGTCGTCGTCGTCGTCGTCGTCGTTGGTTCAGGTGTACAAGCATTCATCGTCGGGGGCTCTATCGCTCGAGCGAGAACACACACCTTGACCCACGACGAGGATCAGCGCCGTATCTTGGTTGCGCGTCGTCATGTCGAGGTACGAGGCCAGCGAGCGATGGTAGCGATCGGCCTCGTACTGCGCCTTGCCGAACAGCTTGACGGCCTCAAAGTTCAGCAGGCTGTCGAGCGCAATGTTGTTCGACACGTTGTCCTTCTCGTTCACCGACTTGCGCACGGCGCGTTGCCACTGAGGAGGAGAAGGCGCGCAGGCAGCCGTTGAGCCAACAACCACGGCGCACCGCCCGCACTGCCATGCACGCTGCACGTAGCGAGCGAGCACCACATCAGCGTACCTCGGTGATGATGATCGTCCACACGACGTACACCACGACCGCGATCGACACCACGAGCGAGTACAAGGCGCCGAACGCGAACAAGAGTACGCCACAGACAAAGACCGCCTCTGTTGAAGAGCGAGCGAGTGAGCGAGTGAGCCCGAGCAAGCAAGATCGATAGATAGCGTACCGAGGATCGTCGGCAGGATCGAGAACAGCATCAGGTCGAGCAGCAGCGGCACGGCGTCGATGCCCTTGTCGATCGTGCGCAGCACGGCTCCGGTCTCGCGCATGATGTGGTACTGCAAGCGCGAGTCAGCGCGAGTCAGCGCACGCTCATGAGCAAGGGTGGCGGGTGCCGGGCGGCGCAGTGCGCACCTCGATGTCCATCTCGTGCAGGTGCGTGAAGGCCTTGACCGTGGTGTCGAGCGTGATGTGGTTCGCCACCGGCAGGAACAGCCGGTCGCGCACGTCGCCGATCGCCGACGCCACCCAGCGCAGCAGCACGTACGCCGTCAGCCACTTCCACGCGTCCGACGTCGCCGAGTCGATCAGGTGCTTGTAGGTGGCCGGGATCGACACGGTGCACACCTGCGCCACGAGCAGCAGCGCCAGCGCCGACACCGTGGCGAGCCGCAGGCGCCACGAGGCCGGCAGCACCTGGCCGCCGATCCAGCGCACGGCCGCCCACCAGCCCAGCGAGCCGCCCTTCTTCTTCTTGTCCTTGGCCTTCTTCTTGGCCTTCTTGTCCTTGCCGTCCTTCTTGTTCTTCGGCTTCGAGCCGTCGGAGCTCATCGACGACGACAAAGATGCTACCGCCGCCGCCGGGGCGGGACCGAGGTCGACCGCCACCAAGGGAGCCTCGCTGCCGTCGTCGTCGAGTATCATACCGCTGCGGTGCGGCTCAGGTGCCGCCACCATCTCTAGCTCCACGCCATCGTCATCTCCATGTTCGTGATCTTCGTGTTGAAGGTGAGAGTGCGAGTCGTCATCGCCGAGGAGGATGTCGACGGCAGCGGAGCGGTCGTCCATGCGCGAGCGAGGAGCAGCAACAACAAAGACAAGGTGCGACCACCGCTGCGAATGCTGCTACTGCACCACGACTCTCCCTCGTTCGTTCGTTGGTTGGAAGATCGACTGTATTGTATTACGCGGAGGGTCGCTGACCAGCGAGCTCTCTTTCTCTACTGCTCCAAAACCTTTGCTATCTACCTATCGAGTGTGTGTGTGTGAGAGTGTGTAGCGGTGTCAAAAAGGCTGTGACTGCACGTCGCAGTCACCGAGAGTACGCGTGCGTGGCCTCTTAGTCATCGTCGTCGCCGTCTCCGCCATCCTCATCCTCTGACTCCTCGGGCAGCTTGCTCAAGATGCGTGTGCAGTACTCGGATACGGTCTTCTTCAAGGCCGCGTCGCATGATGCCAGGAAGCCCTGCAGCCGCGAAGGCTCCGAGCGCACCAAGAACACGTGCACCAGCACTCGCTCGCATTCGAGCCGTATGCGCAGTGCCTTGTCCTTGATACACTCCATCAGTCGCGGAACGAGTGCTCGCATAAACTCGGGCACATCCTGTAGGAGAGACACGGATGCGCGCGCGCATGGCGAGGGTGAGTGAGTGAGTGAGAGGGGTGTGTGCATAACGTGGCGTGCCATATGAGCTTGGCGTACGTGAGGCGAGGTCTTAGTGAAGCACTTGATGACACGCAGTGCCGACAAGCGCACGTCGTTCGACTCGTCGCCCAGCAGTGCAATCAACTTGCCGACGATCTCCTGCCGTCCACTGGCCCACACGGCGCACGTTGGGTGCTCGATCACGGCACGAGCGGTCGTGAGCGCCTCGTTGCGCACGACGATCTTGTCGTCGCTGAGGCTCGCGAGCAGATGCGCCAGCACCGGAGGCACCAAGGCGCCGGTGATCTTGTTGTCGGCGAATCGCATCACTCCCGCGAGCACCAGCAGTTGCGAGTGCTTCTGGTCAGCGTCATCCGCGGGTGCCAGCGCGTGTTGCCTGTACGAGTTCCACCATCCCACGTATTAGCCTCAGCGTGAAGCAGCCAAACGGCCAGGCAGCAACACGTACGCCAAGAACGACGCAACAAGCTCGGCGGGCGCGTGGCGGCACAACGAACCAGCGGCAAGTGCCGAGATTCGTTGCACTGCATCATCGGGTGACGAGAGCCCGTTAACCACAACTCCACGCAGCAGCTCGAGCGACTTGGGGCCTGCCGCCTCACCAGCACGAAGCATCACTCCGTGCAGTGCTCGCAGAAGCGCCTCTTGCACCGCAGCATCGGCACTACCGAATGCACCCACGAGGTCGGCGATTAGCGGGTCGACACGCGTACTCAATGCCATGAGCTTGCCCAGGTTCAATGCCGCTTGGTCACGGACACCCTACAGTTGCAGCATCCAAACGTCGTCGTCGTCGTCGTCGTCGTCGTTAGTTTGGTTCGCAGCAATGATTGGCATTGGTTAACATACTCGGTTGGGGTCGGCGAGCGACTTGACAAACGTCGCTTGCAGCTGCGTGAGGAAGGGCTTGATGTTGGCGCCACCCTTGCCAAGCAACAGCCTACAGCAAAAGCAACACCACCAGCATCACCGCCAGCAGCAGCAGAGCGTTAGCGCTTGAAGAGATTGCGCAATCGATCATTGATGGCGCTCGAACGACCGACGTTGCTCGCCATACCCCATGGTCTTGAGAATGGCCGCCTTGACTTCCCACGGGAAGCGGTCTCCAACGACACGCAGCAACGGGCCGGTGATCGAGACCACGAAGGGCTTGAGCGCCTCCTCGGACGTCAAGCGCACCAAGTCGCCGAGTGCCGTGGCCGATTGCTGACGAATCTCGGCCGAGCCGTAGCGCAGTCCTTGCAAGAACATGGGCAAGAAGGGCGTGAGTGCCTTGGGCGGCACACAGAAGCCAGGCACCGTGTCACCCTCGAGATCGTCCTCGAGGCGCACAATCAGATTGGCGATCTCGCCGAGCACGAACACTTGCTTGTCCTTGGGAATGGCCTGTTGGTTGTTCGTGTTTTCGGTTTGTCAATCAGTGAGTGTGCTGGCCGCCGCCTGACCCATATGGATCGTCGGCCGATCTCGCCACCGCATTACGTACATCGAGGAGCGCTCCGAGAGCCTTCCAAGCTGCCTCGAGAGCTGTGTCATCGGTATCCAACATACGGGGGAACAAGTTGGTGAGGAGCTGCGATTGATATTGCTGATAGTCGGCCTTGGTCTCGAGGAAGAAGTGGTAAAGCAGTTGTGCTGCTCCAGTTCGAGTAGCAACCTAAAGGCAACGATCGATTAGTTGTGCAGGTCGCGGTTCGCGTTCTCTCGCTAACACACCATACCACAGCGTTATTGAGCAACGGTAGCAAGTCCATAAACAAGAAATGGAGACCATCTGATCCTATCGAGAGGGATACTGCTTGTGCCGCCTCGGCAGCGGCCGGATTGGAGGTGATCGCGGGCACGAGCGCAGCAATGATCGAATCCAAGTGACGGTACAGTGCCGGACCCGAAGCATTGGCGACCGACATGAGAGCGCGACAGTTCGAAGCAGTCAGCGGAGGCTATACGAGGAGTAACGAAAGTTAGCGCCCTAGTGAGTTCGAGTTCGAGTTCGAGTGAAACGTACCGCCAATAGTTGTGGCATCAAGTGTGGAAGAATCAACTGAGATCGCACTTCCAATAACTGACTCAGACCCAATAGTGCTCGCGCCGAAGCATCGGCATCGCCCTGCTGCAAGTCGTTGAGTAGCGCCGGCAGCAAGTCGTCGAGAGCTCGCATGCCAAAGGCAGTCGTGAGCTCGTCGAAGGCCTCACCGGCGGCGTCACGAACGTCGGCGTTCTGGTCGCACATGGCGTTTCGCACGAGCGACAGCAGCTCGTCCCAGAACTTGACCACGTGGTGCTTGGAGGCCGAGATCACGACCTCGCGCACGGCCAGACACACGCCGGCCTTGATCGTGGGTACCGGCGATGAGAGGTTCTGGCGCAACACTGGCAGACTGGCGGCGAGAATCTGCTCGCCGAGCTTGCCGACGAGGTCGCCGAGCGTCTTGCTGGCGACGGCGCGCTTGTCGTGGTTGGCGCTGCCGAGGCACTGTACGACCTTGGCCGTCAGGTACGGCAACACCTCCTTGAGCGTCTTTTGCGTGTTCTGCACGACCGACTTCCACACGAGCAGCGCACGCTGCCGCACGACGGGGCTCACGTCCGAGCGCACCATGTAGAGCGACGCCAGCACCGAGCGGCGGCGCTCGTCACCCAGTAGCTCCTGCAGGAGCGCACTGGCCTGCGAGGCCTTCGAGAACGAGATGCTGGTCTCCTGCTCGGCAGCCTCCGAGTCGTCGTCGGGGTTCTCCGAGAGGCGCAGCAGCAGGTCGCCCATGAGCTGCACCGAGCTCTGTCGCAGACGCCAGTTGTCGTGGAACAGGCCGTCCTCGAGTGTCGGCAGCAGCGTCGCCAGCTGCGCCGAACCGTACTGGTTGACGACCGCCTGTCCGGCACGCATCGCCACGTCGCGCACCGGCTCGACCTCGTCGGCGATGCCCTGAAGAATGGCCGGCATCACGCGCTCGAGATACGGCACGAGCTTGGTACCGAAGGCGCTCGGTAGGAAGACGAACAGACCGATGGCACCCTCGCGCACGTACGGTGCCACGTGGTTGGTGTTGCGTAGCACCTGTGGCAACAGTTCGATGAACACTGACATGTCGAGCGAGTTGAGCACCTGGCTCAGGCCCTGAGCGGCGCCCGAGCGCTCGACGCTGCTGTTGTCGGCCTTCATGGTGGCAATCAACCACGGCAGCAGATCGGGGAACTTGTCCTCGCCGATACCGCGCACCAAGTTGCCGATCGCCACCGCTGCACAGCCTCGAGTCTCGGGGATCGGGTCCTTCAACATGTCCTTCAAGCTTGGCATCAAGCCCGCAAAGTATGGTTCCAAATCCTACCGAGTGATGTATGCATTTCAGTATTACAATCGCGAGCGAGAGAGAGAGAGAGAGAGAGAGACAATATAGTATTGGAATTGCATCCACCTACCTTATGATCCGCTAGTGTGGCCATGTTACCAACAATCTGAGCGGCAATCTTCTTGGTAGCAGTCTTGCGATCCTTGAGACCTCGCTCGAGAATGGGTACCATCAAGGCCAGTGACGGTGCATCGATGACGTGCACAAAGTTCGTGTGCAACAGCTTCTCGAGCGCCTCGTGCGTGTAGGTGCTCGGGTTATCGAGAGCCTTGAAGATGGTGGTAATGTGTGCCTGGATCTCGGGATTGCGCACCACCGAGCCGATCGAGCGCAAGGCACTGCGGGCAGCCTCCTGCACCTTGTTGTGCGAGTCCGACAGTACCTGCAACAGGTGCGGCACGATATCGGGCAGACACGACGACAGCTGGCGCGGCGCACAAAACGCCATGGCGCCGAGCAACTCGACCGACGCCGCCTTGGTGCGCCACGACTTGTCGTCGAGCACCTGCAGCACCGACTTGACCATGAGCTTGACGTCCTGGTTGCCGAGCTGGCCCATGATGGCCTTGGCGGTCTCGTGCGCCGCTTGTTGCACGAGCGTGTTGGTGTCGCCGAAGCAACGCAGCAACTGCGTCAGCGTCTTGTTCATGACGACGTACGGCATGAAGAGCTTGCCCATCTTGACGCACAGTGCCTCGAAGCCCAGCAAGGCGCCGAATCGCGCCGCGCCACTGGCCTTGTTGTCGATCATCTCCTCGAGCACCTGGTCGACCTTCATGGTCTTGTAGCATCGCAGGCCCTTGACCAGACCCGCGAGCCCGAACGCGATGCCTCGACGCTCCTTGTCGGTGAGTGTCTCGTCCGCCAGATGCACGAGCGTCAGATCCACGAGGCGCTTGGCTTCGTCGTTGTTGCTCTTGAGAATGCTCGCCAGAGGCACCAAGCTGTCGGCGATCGCGTGGCGTACCACGTCCGACGACGTGGCCATCACCGAGTCGAGCAGCATCTCGAGCACCGTGATGATGTGGTCGAGGTTCGACTTGTCGAGATGGTTGGCGAGAGCGCCCAACAGCACCACCACCGACTCCTTGACGAGTTCCACCTCCTTGGCTGACGCCGGCGGCGCCACTTGCGCCAGGTACTGCTCGAACATCGGCATCAGCGTATCCATGTGCTGTGCACCGTGTGCCGCCACGAGCGCCACGCCTGCCTGTCGCATCTCGGCACGCACGGCCTCGTCGACGTCGGCCAACGCGCCGCGGTGCAGCAGAAACTCGAACACGCGCTCGACTTGCTCGGCTGCAATCACGCTCGCAAACGCACCGAGCGCCAGCGCCACGCCGTTGCGCGTCGACGGGTGGAGATCCTCGAGCGGAATCTCGACCGCCGTCGCTCGCGCCCTCGCCGCCGCCGGCACCACGGGTGCCACTGGCACCATGCTCGTGTACAGCTCGAACAGCCGCTCGAGCGTCGTTTGGCGGAAGAGATTCGCATCGTTCGACGACGGAGGAGAAAGAACGCAGGCGTCAGACACGCCGCCCGGCGGTGACTGTGACGGCACCGCTTGTTGCTCCGCCATTGCGAGCGTCTCCTTGACACCGCCGGCGATCGCCGCCGCAATGATCTGACGAATCTCTCGCTCGTCGTGTCCCAGGAGCGGCAGCAGGTGATCGAGGAAGCCTTGCGGCTGGAAGCGCTGCTTGCGTGCGCTCCATAGCTCATCGGCCAAGTACGTGTTCTCGGCGTTGGTGTCGTAGCGTGCCTGCCACAGTCGCGCCGACAGCACCGACATGGAGCTCTCTTGCTCGACGCCGAACGACGTCAGGTACGGCACGTTGATGAGTGCATGCAGGCACGCACTGCGTGTGCGGCTCTCGGGCACCAGCAGGCCGTCGAGCAGCGACGACTCTTGGCCCGCGTGCTCGAGGCCCTCGGCGAGCGACAGCAACGCGCGCTCGGCACGCTCTTGCAGTCGAGGCGACGTGCGCGAGAGGAACACCAGGTCGGCAATGAGCTCGGTGCGAGGGTACGGCGGGCCGACGCGCTGATGATGCTCGACCAGCGCCAGTGCCAGCTCCTGCAGTGTGAAGCTCGCCGGATTGGTGAGTGCCTCGCGAAGCAGTGGCTGTGCCAACACGACGCTCGAGGCATCGAGTGCGCCAGCGAGCTTGACGGTCGACATCAAGTGCTTCAGCACATTGAGCAACGTGTCGCCGAGCTCGCCGCGCGTCACCTCCTCGCGCTTCTCGAGCGTTCCTGCGAGCCGCGTCACCAACACGGCGACCGCGGTCGCGAGCCACCAGCCGCATCGGTGTTGCAGCGTCCACTCGGACAGGTGGTGCACGACCTCGGTGATCTCGGCGGCTGTGAGCGTATGGCGCAAGAACGGCAGCACTCGTGGCACGAGTCGCCACACGCACGCGTACGCCGCTCGGTAGTCGGTGTGGCGCGACAGGTCGGCAATGATCGAGATCGCCATGCGCAAGCGATGCATGTCGGTCGAGACGCGCTCGCGTACTTGGTGCTCGAGTGTCAAGCGTGCTTCACGACGCTCACGCTCCTCGCGCGCCTTGGCGTCCTCCTTCTTGACGGCGCCCGCAGCTCCGCCCTTGCCTCCTGCAGCCTTGCCGCTGGTGGTCGTGGCAGAGGCACCTTTGCTTCCCTTTCCACTGCCGCTGGAGGACGAGGAGGCGGCAGATGTCGAGCTCGAGGAAGCCGCCTTCTTCCTGGCAATCTCGTCGCGGATCTGGCGCTCCCACTCTTCATCGTTGCTCGATCCATAGAGGCGCTTGTCGGACTTGTCGCGTCGCACGTTCTTGGACTCGGCCACCTGCGGAATGTACTCTTGCTGGCCATCCGAGAAGTCGCACAGTTGGCCCTCGGGCGTGTAGTAGATGGCAATGTCCTTTTGCGTCAGGTTAGCGAACGGTGCAAAGTCCAGTAGCTCGCACAATCGATCGGTGACGTGTGTCAGTGTGCCGTCGTCGACCTCCTGCGCAGCAACGACGCTCGCAATCGCCAGAGTCGATGCCTGGCGTGTGGCCTCTTGTGTTGAACCAACAAACTCGGGCGATAGGAGTTGATTGACCAGCGCCGCCGCCAGTTCAGCAGGTAGCAACGAGCTCGTTTGCTGTCCTTGCGTCTCGTTGGGTTGTTGTTGTTGTGATGATGGTGGTTGCTGTTGCTGTTCGCCAGAGTTTGATGCGGTACTGGAACGCAGCGGCGAGAACAACGCACGGATGGCCTTGACCCAGCCCTTGTGCGGGCCGGTAGCGCGCGAGACGTTGCTCTTGACTTGTAGCGCCGAGTGATGAAGAGCGAGTGTCAGGAGCGCCAAGTGCGTCGGTACCGATTGGATGGCGACGGTGAAGGTCGTCTGGAATGCGGCACCGAGCACCTCGGGCGGGACACTATTTGGATTGTTGCTCGACAGGTGTACGCTCCACAGCGCCGGAAGCAGGAACAGCGGTGTCGGCGCAAAGCGAGTGCTCGCGAGTGCTCGCACCGTGTCGCACGCGAGCTTTCGCGTACGCCACGAGGAATGCGTCAGAACGTGCGCCAGATACACGAAGAGCGGAGAGTGCCGAGTGATGGCCGACTCGGGCTCACCCAGATGCAGCTGCTCGGGCGGCACAAACGACAACAGAATGTCGACGAGCTCCAACATCACGCACGCAGTACGCTCGTCGATCTTACTCAGGAACTCGGGCGAGCACAGCAACGAGTCTGGAGCGGTAGCGATCGCCAGCGGCAGTGACTTGAACGAGCCAGAGGCATTGCTGGCACTTGCCGTCACCAGGACTCCGATGCGCAGTGCCGACAGGGCATTTTGGCGCAATGGTAGCTGCGGTCCTTTGGCTGTCAGGATTGGCTTGACTTTTTCATACACCTTTCCGATCTACAGATCGAGAGAGAGAGAGAGAGCACGTGTAAGCACAGGAGATTCGTGAGGCTGTATGACGGTTTCTCATGCATACTGCAGTTCGGTGGGCCGTATTGCGCAACGCTAGCACGATGCTATCGAGAAAGAGGTGCTTCTCCTTCTCCTTGCCGATGCCAGACGTCCACAACTCGAGTACAGCCGCCGGAATGGCAGACAGCAACGCGGTCCATGAACCGATTGCCGACAGGAGCAAGCTCTTGGCACCTTCGTTCGCTGTCGAACCAATACCAATCGAGCGTGAGACGCCACGAGCTCGGTATCGTGTGCTTGCCTGCGGTGCGTATACGTACACTCGTTATTCACAAGCGGAACGAGTGATTTGATGATGGCCTGCGCAGCCTCCTCGAACGCTCCCAAGGCATGAGGTACACGAGCCACTGCGTTGAGACTCTCGAGCACTGCCTGCTTGGTCTCGGGCTTGATTCCGCGTGTTGCAAGCTCGGTCATCAGCAGCTTGGCCGCTGCGACGGTCTCGGGCACCGAAGCGCACTTGTTGACCACCAGCTCCAGTACGGCCATGGCCTGCCTGCGCACCTCGGCGCTAGCAGACGAGAACTGTGACAGTACGATGGGCACGATGGCCTTGGGAGCATTGGTAGCTACGACGCCCTCGAGACTGCCGCCATAGTGCGCCACCAACTCTGCAAGGATTGGTAGCGAGTTCTGTCGACACAGAGTACAACAACGACAGGTCAGCGAACGCCGGCGAACAAACAGAGTGAGTAACGAAACGAACCTCCGGTGATCGCTTGACGGCACGATCGATTGCTGGCAGCACGGTAGCAGAGAACTCGAGACTGGTGAACGAGGCGATGAGCGCCACGTACGCATGCAGCAGGCCGGGTGTGGGCTTCGAGCGGCTGGTCATGACGAGCTGGATGAAGCTCTCGATGAATTGAGCCTTGTATGCCTCGAACGAGGCCGGCACAGAGGCGACAGCCTTGGACAGTAGGCCGATTGCCACGGCATGCAGTACCGACGCGTTGCTGGTGACCACGTGGCCCAACGCAAACTCCAGCGCTGCCTTGTGATGCTGCTCGCCACACAACAGGTATCAACCAACCGGACTCTCTCTCTCTCTCTCTGCCTGTCTGTCTCAAACACGCATCAGTTGAAGGAGTGGGCGTGCGCACGTACTCGCAGAGTCGAGACGAACTGGTCGTAGAGGTTGACGCGAACCGACGTGCGCGCGTCTTGCAAGGCATCGAGCAACAGGCACTGCGCATCGAGAAGCAGCTTGGCGGCATCGCGGTTGCCGTCATCGCCGAACAGCAAGTCGGCAGCGTGGTGCACGAGTGCAAGAGACCAGCGCAGCAGCACAGTGTTGGCGCTGTGGTTGTTGCTGGACGACGCAGTGCGCGAGATGGCCTGCGACACGCCGTCATGTCAATCAGTTCAATGAAGACTACGCGGGCGTGCAAGTAATAACACCGCCGATCCGATGTATCGTGCAGGAGCAAGATGACGCGGTGCGTCACGTGTCAGCGTGGCGTCAGCACCGCGGCGCACCTTGGCCATGAGCTGCACGAAGCGCGGGCGCACGGGACACGGCGGCGCCGCCAGTGCACGGATGGCGCTCTCGACCGCCATGCGGCTTGCACGGTCGTGATACAGCTGCAGACTGGCAAAGACGGCGATGACGGCGGCGCGTACGGCATCCTCGTCGAGCTCGTCGGACGGCTCGGCGAACCAGCGAACCAGGCGCTCGGCAAAGAGGTGGACGCGCTGCTTGGCCGACGAAGCCGACGCCAGAGTCGTCAACGCGCGCAGCCGCTGCGCCACGGTGCCCGACTCCAAGCACGCAATTTGCGAGTCCTCAAGGGCGCCATCGGTCTCGGAGGCGTCGAGCGTGTCGGTGTCGGCACTCATCGGAGCAACAGACAGGAACACAGCGGCACGCGAGCGAGCGAGGG
>ERZ778026.1940-NODE-1940-length-23614-cov-99.129759_pt1 | contig 23614 bp, 23 predicted proteins | sample MGYA00375756_ERZ778026 | MGnify/ENA primary metagenome ERZ778026 (study PRJEB29350, sample SAMN05389820) | bioreactor metagenome | isolation source: Ammonium sulfate bioreactor | place: South Africa: University of Cape Town | collected 2014-02-18 ... | reverse complement strand
GAGAGAGAGAGGGAGGAGAAAAACCAAATACTCGATTCGAATACATCTCTCTCTCTCTCTCTTCTCCGACCTTTGCTAATGGTATTCGAGATATGCTATTACGCAGAACAAAAAAAACACATTTTCCATCGAATTAAGAACGAGAAGAAAATAAAGAATACTTTTTCCTAGTTTTTTCATTTCATCCATATATTTATATATACACACATGCACAGACATGATCGATGACTATTAGTAGAACTCCCAAGTGACATACTGAGACGTCATGAAGTCATTATCACATTCTTTTTTGGCCACAGTTCCATTCGAACTTTGATTGTCGAAAATTGTTTGAGAGACAACCATCGGTGTTCAGGATATTTCTAATTGAAAACTCATTCATCTTGTTCGTTTTCTTGTCATAAAGAGAAAAGGAAATGAGAACGGATGCTGGGTATGATTAGACGAAAAACAACCGAATCCAATTGTTTTCTCGTTTGACACCTACTGAGTCCGATGAGTCGTTTTCGAATAGATACATTTGAAAGAGAGACAAACAGCAGGATATTTTAATTTGTAACAAAGACTCATCGACAACCGGAAGGAACCACTCGAAATCTATCTTTCGTCAAATGTATTTTTATTTATTAGTATAGTAAATTTTGAGAAAAAAAAAATGAACGTGCCACAATAAAAACTAAACGAAAGATCAGCGCATTAGGGCTAGAGATACAAAGACACACACAAAAACAAACAAAAAGAAAAAAAGAACGGGCTATTTTGTTTTATTTAATATCTATACATAGCGCAAAAAAAATCGAAATCATGGTCACGATTAATGAAATGAATGAAGAAGAATTAATTCATATGCACACACACACACACACACATCATCATCAATTTTCATTCACAACAACAATCAATCGATCTAAAGTTTATATGTGTTGGTTGGTTTTTTTGAAGAAGAAGAGAGAGACGAGTTCATGTACACACCACAACCAGACAGAAAGATATAATATTATATATATAGATAGCTAAAAGCATCACACGCACAAGAGTAAACTACAAGAAGAACAACGAAGAGAAAAAAAACGATTTTGTTATTTTATTTCAGAGAAAAAGAACGTTTGTATTGCACAGTTTAGCAATAATAGATCTTGGATTTGGTTCGTTTATTTGTTTTGTCGATATGAAGCTCGGCTGTTTAAATAATAAGTACACAGATCACACACACACACACAAATACATACAAAAAAAACGAGAGAGAGAGAGTTTGGATGGTACCGGGAGGGAATTCTCAGTGCAGCATTTGTTTGTTTTAGTCGACAAAAAAGAAAGTTTAGATACACAAATAATGAAAGAGCGTGAAATGTAAATATACAAGATTGTAATGAGAAAAAGAGAAAGAGAGAAAATGTTTGCTTTTTTGTTTTCGAAATTATTATTATCATTTCACTGACTGAATTTTGGCCGAGAGAAGAACACGGTTGATTACATGTACGGTCGATATCCAGCACCAGCTCCTCCAAACGACGGATGAGGAGGTGGCGGTGGTTGTTGTTGTTTTGATGTATTTCGATATTGAATTTGTTGTTGTTGTTGCTGTTGTTTATTCCAATCATTCATTGGTGGTTGAAATGCTTGTTGATCATGTTGCCATTGAGAACGATTTGGTGGTAATTGACGTTGATATGGATGCATCAATTGAGGATTTGAAAATGCACTAAAACACGAAACGATCCGTTTTAATCAAATCTATTTCTATTCGATCGATACCTTTCAGCTCCTCCTCCGACTTTGGGTCCGAGCGTAAACGAGCTCGGCGTTGCATGTGGATCGTCTTCGGCGTCGGTTAACGGCGATTTCCAGTTCCATAATTGTCCGGGTACGAACGGCGGCGGACCGGGAACATCTTCGAGCGTCGAAAATCGATCGGCGTAGGCCGACGCTTGATTATTATGTGCATGACTATCTTGATTAGAATTGCTTTCATTTGTCTGAGCATTTTCCCAGTTTTCATTCGAATCATTGCCATCGGTTTGCCAATCTTTTTGCGTGAGACCAGGCGGCGGTGGAAACATGCTTTGTCGTTGTGCGCCAATGGCCGTTTTATTCGTCGTCCATTGTGATAGACGTGATGATTGATCGTTCGATTGTTTTAATTTTGCATGTGCTTCGTTGATTTCATTTCGGACAGTTAACATCTCTTGTTTTTTGATGACGATCGCTTTAGTCAAACGTTCGTATTCGTTTTGTAAGAGTGGCAATGGAAATTGTGACTTATTCTTGCCTAAATCATTGAGTTGATTGTTAAGTAGTTGAAATTTTTGTTGATGTTCGAATAAACGTTGAAGAAGCTGCAACATATACGACGGCAATTTCGTATTGAGCAAATCTTGACTAATGAGACCAGCTTGAACAGCAAGACGAAATTGATCCATGATTTGAGCGTGAACTGTCCCGTTGTTGCCCGTATTTACATTGCCTGTCGATTGTTGTTGTTGCTGTTGTTGTTGTTGAGATGGTGTCGGCGTTTGAGAATTGGTATTCGTTGGTTTAAATGCTGGTTGACTCGTCGGTACAGGCGATGATGTGAGTAGTTTCTGCGATGATGTATGATTAGCACCGGGTGGCGTTGATAGACCACCGTTGGGATTGATTGGTCGAAGAATGTTACCTGACGGATGCGAATAGAGCGAGCCGGGCCGAGGCGGAAACGGATGATGTCCTGACGGCATGTTCATCATCGGATTTTTGAGATCGGCCGTTTGCCGATAGAGATCATTATCGTAGGAAGGCATGCGAACATCGTGCGAACTATCGTCGATTCCGTACTCGTTCATCAAACGAGATCGGTTCATCATTTGACCTGGACCGGCGCCCGGCGCGCCCCAACTGCTCGTGTCGACTTGGCCTTCGTACGGGTCGAACGGAGCTTTGGTCGGCGGGCCCTGTAAACCCCAGTCGCTGGTGTCGACGACGCCCTCGCCGAACCAGTCATCTGACGATTGGCTCTGAGGATTCCAGTTGTTTATGTTCGGACGAAATTGACCTTGTGGTGGCGCATGAGGTGGTTCGATTTGAGTTGAGGACATGTCAGTCCATTGGGATGATGAACCAGCCGAGACTGGCGGTTGTGGCGGCTGAACTAAGGTCGACGAAGATTGTTTCGACCAATTTTCGTCGTTAAGCACCGATCGAGTGGGCGTGGCAACTGGTTTTTGAACAACTTGTTGCTGCTGCTGCTGCGGCGGTTGTGGCTCGATGTTTGTCGAATTAGCGAGCGCGGCTTTGGCTCCGTTGGTCCATTTTTTGACTGGCACGCTCGTTGATTCCATTGGATCGCCCCAGATCGATGTTCCATCATCGAAATTTGCTCGTTTCAACACTTGTATATCGGGCTCGTCCCAGCCGAGTTGTTCGACGAGCTTCGGTTGTGGTGCATAGACAATCATTGATTCGCTATTTCCTCCCAATAGATCGGCATTTCCACTCAACGCAATCGCAGATTTCAGTGCGCCGGTTAACGATGCGGCCATGGCTGAAGTTTTCTGCTTGGAATTCAATGTCATTGCGTCCGATGAGCTCGACGCATCTTGCCAATTGTTGTTGTTGTTGTCGTTCGATGATTGTTGAGATCCGTAGAAATTGTTCATTTCAGGCCATTGATTATTTGATCTGGACGGATTGTTGTTCGACCAACCGTTGGCTGATGAATTCGAGGGTGTGGTCACCGGCTTAGTCCAGTCCGATGTCGGACTCGATGAGTCAAGTCGATCGAAAGCATCGCTGCCCGTTAGTTGAGTATTATCGATTGATTGTTGAGTTGCATTTGTTGTCGATGCTCGTTGAGAATCGTCGTCGTTCACCATCCATGATGATGTTTGATTGAAATTCAACGGCCAATTATTGACTTGAGATTGTTGTTCGTACGTATTCGATGAATAGCCGCCGCCGACGCCTGATGAACGTGCTATTGTACCACTCGACGATGGTGAGATCGTTTTGGTCGTTGCCGTTTGTTGTTGAGATGGTGAAGTCGAATTATTATTAGCAGACGTAGCTGCTGAATTAGTATTATTATTATTATTGTTGGACGGTGGATTTGAATTGAGAATTTGTGCCCATGTTGGTTTAGCTGGCGATGGTTGAGTTATTGTTTCACCACCTCCTGCAAACGCACAGATAGAAAAAAATAGGTCATGTTATTTATTTCGAAAATTTTCATGATTTCCTACCGAATAATGACGAAGATGAAGAGCCAGTTGGAGACGGATGGCTCTCGATGCTCATATTGTCACCGATTAATGACGTTTTCAAAAAGGGAAATATATCAAAACAAACAAGATCTAGAACACAATGACAATAAACAATGATTGTTGAGTTGTTCTATTTTTTTCTTCTCATGACTGGTAGCCATTTGCGTTGAACAATCGCGAAGAAAACAAAGAATGTCAGATGTGTAAATTCGAACGAACTGCATTAGTGTTTTACATGGTAAATTTTCTTAGGAAAAAAAATCTCATCGAATGATTTTTTCAATTATTGAAATTGATTTCGAGTTTTTTGAAAAATTATTTTGCAAATTGAGAAAAAATTCATCGTGATTATTACCGACATCTGTCGTTGACCGATGATGATACAGCTGCTTGCTTGTTCTCACACATACGCAGATGTGACCAAGCGCGCACACACATACACAAAGTAAGAGAAACATGCTGTAATAATTGTTGTCTTCAAGCAATTAATGATTAATGAGAACTAGCGGTCAGTTTAGTCTGAATAGATCCAGATGTATCGATGTGCATTCGAAGAGAAACTGTGTAATTGGACAACATCAGTCAGAACTACTGATCTCTAACTGAAAATAAGTTGACCTATTGATCGTGTCGTTTCTCTTCTGCGTTGTAGTTCGCTCACAAATATGCCGCATTCGAGTCATGTTTTACATGAAATTTTAACGGAAGAAGATGAAATATTCAATTCAGTGAATGAGGATTCACATTCGCCTGTCTACGATACGGCTCTGTTTGATGTGCTCAAAGTTGATGCCGAAGATTTCGCTGTAAGTCAATATTTTAGTCACGAATGTGTCGAGTGAGAAATCGATTATTTTAGTCACAAATCACCTTAATGGATTTGCCAGTATTTCAATCAATTACACCGGATGTATGTTGAGTATATTTTCTCTCGATTGATGATTTTTTTCTTTCTCTCTCTCTTAAGGAATTAATCAGCTGCAGTTGGAGTTCAAAGGTTAAATTAGAAAAAGCTTTTCATATTGTTCAATTTACTCGTCGATTTAACCAGGTAATTATCCGGTTATTTAACCGTGAAGTTCATTCTTTTCTCTCAAAAGGTTAATTTCTGGACTCAAGGTGAATTATTACGCACTGATATTCTCAAAACTCGCATTGAAATTCTCTCGCATTTCATTCGAATAGCTAAAGTAAATATAATAACATGCAATGCATGGTTAATTCAACATTTTCTCTTCAGAAACTTTTCGATTTCAATAATATCAACGGTTGTATGGCCATTATTATGGCTCTACAAAGTGCACCGATCTATCGTTTGCAAAAAACTTGGATGGTTTGTACATGAAATGAAATTCGTTTGAATATTTTCCTCGAATTTCGTTCGTTGTAGGGTTTAAGTCGTCGTGATCGAACGATATTCTCGAATTTAAAAGAATTCGTTTCATCGAATGAAAATTGGAAACAATTGAGAGAACATTTAGCCGATACTAAACTGCCCTGCATTCCCTATCTCGGTATTTATCTAACAGATATCGTTCGTATTGACACACTTCATCCGCATCATGGCGGTTTGGAATCGAATCAACGGAAAAACTCAATGAATAATATCTGTCGAATGATCTCCGAATTTCAACAGTCAACTTACCGTTTGTTATTTCATTTCTTTTTTGAATAAATACAAAAAACGAATGTATATAGATTTTCTCAAGCCAATTGATTGTATTCAAACCTATCTTTCATCAGTTCGATATATCGAAGAACTGCAGACATTCGTCGAAGATCAAAATTTCAAACAATCTTTAGTCATCGAACCGGAAGATGAAGTCGAAAGCGAACAGCAACCGTCGATACCTGTAGAAAACAAACATCTTCTCGACGATAGCGACCTGCTGATCGAAGATTTGAAGCATCAAGATTCATGCTCGACAATTCCTCGAACCGATGAAATTCATCAATGTTTTATCGAACGTCGGTGTTTGTTGAAAAACTTTAAAAAACCCAATCTAAGTCACTGGAAAAAATATTCAATCACAATCATTCAACATTATATTTTCTTTTACAAAGAAAAATCGATTCTTTCAACGATAGCCAAACATTTTAGTTGTGAAAATGAATACGTTTCGTCATACAATGACAATCCGGACAAATGCCAGTCGATTTCCGATTGGCTTATCGTTCGAAATCAAACGAAAACTCAAAATGAAATTCAACTAAGCGATCTCAATCGAGGTAGAGAACGGAAGAAGAGAGTTCAATCAATTCGATTTCATTTTTTTTTTGTTTTTCAATAGGTTTGATGTACAAATTTAAATTCGAAGATTCAACTCTGACGAATATTTGGTTCGATCTATTGACTAACGCCTCGAAATCATCGCCACACGAAAATCTTATAGCTTTAGACTAAAGAAAATAAATCGACAAAAGATGTCACTAAAACCGAAAGAGAGATTTAATTGGGTACTTTCATAATAGGTTATTCATTCATTTTCATTTTCCTAAATACATACGAGAGAGAGGATGTCGAACGAAATTCAACAAATAACGAGTGCAAAAGATTTCGACGAACTTTTGAACTCGAATACCGACAAACTCGTTCTAGTTCATATCGAATTAGAACAAATACCGGTTTGTAAAACGATTAACGAAGGTTTAGCGGCAATAACACGCGACGATGAATTTCGTCAGCAAATCAACGTTTGTCGTTTGAGTGCAGATCATTTTACTGATTTATTAACCAAAGAAAATGTAACAGCTGCGCCAACGGTACTTTTCTATTATCAAAACAAGTCTATCGATCGTGTTGTTGGTTTCAATCAGAATGATTTGTTAAAAAAATTGAAACAACATTTGAAAACAATCGAACAAACACCGAAAAAACATCCGATTAAATCCGAAATTGAAATTTCAACTGAAAATAAAATCAAACAACTTCTCAAATCGACGCCAATCATTTTATTCATGAAAGGCACGCCAACCGAACCGCAATGTGGCTTCAGTCGACAGGCTTGTCATCTATTGGATGAACATCATATTAAATTCGACTATTTCGATATTCTAACCGATCAAAATCTTCGTGAACAATTGAAAAAATATTCCAATTGGAATACATATCCTCAATTGTATGTCAACGGAGAATTAATCGGCGGATTAGATATTATGAAGCAATTGATTGAAAATGATGAATTTCATTTCGAAAATCCTAAAGCTGACATGAATAAATATCTTGAAAGTTTAATTAATCAAGCACCATTGATGTTATTCGTTGTCGGAACACCTCAAGCACCGCAATGCAAATTCACCAAAGAGCTATTTCAACTTTTAAATCGAATTCATGTAACGAATTATAAATATTTCGATATTATGACTGATGAAGATGTGCAAGAACAATTGAAAGTCTATTCATCATGGAAAACCTATCCGCAAATCTACGTCAACGGTCAACTCATCGGTGGTTTAGATATTCTCAAACAATTAGATGAACAAGGCACTTTAATCGATACATTAAATGGCAAACAAGGAGTTCCCGTTTAAAACGTTTATATGATTCTTTTTTCTTCTTTTCTAATAAATGTATGACTACACAGCTGTTTCTTTCTTCTTTTTTGTTCTCTTGTACAATATGACTTGAAAGTGTACTTTCGACTATACATATAGACAGAAAAGAGAGAAAAAATATCCGTTAATATAAAATCATGGTCTGTTTTCTCTCTCTTGTTCACAACACAACTAATACAATCGACAAAACGATTCGCGTATGATATCATCGACAACGATGAACAACTGGCCGATTATTCTTCATGCTCATGGTTATGATGAATTTCTGGCAACGTCAGTAACAATTCAAACTGAATATGACAAAGATTCGTTATCTATTTTGTGAATTTAATACTGTAGTTTTTTATTATTTAAAATTATTGTTACGAAATAAAAATTGATTTTTTTGTTGTTGTTATAACTAATTGCGTCGTAAAAATGCCGAATATTCTCGAATATCGTCTCTGTGTGGGTTTATTATTTTAATTTTGACAGCTACCGAAGGTTTATCGGTATTTTCTTTGTCCGCAGAAAATGACAGCTCGTTAACGGAATGATTTTTGAGTCGAATATACAAATATATGTACTTTATGACATAAAAAAAAATAGAAATATCAATCAACATACGAAAGAATAATTCTGTCATGTAAACTGTCGCCCACTGAGACAAACAACAATGCATGTATATATATGCCAGGCGTTCGTAGATAAACCACAGATTAAACATGTCTACAGAGATTGTCCCCATTACGAGTTCGAGTTCTTTTGATGCTTTCAATATTGCGCCAGGACAAGATGCGAATATCCGTTGGCTTAGTCGACCGAATCAACAGTTAGTTCAACAGAAATATTCGAATGGTGCAGAGAAATTTCGTATCACATTTGATGCTGAAAATTTCCAACCGGAACAGATTAAAGTCAGTCGAAATTCGATCAAAATCGAACGTTTTTTTTTAAAGTATTTTAAATTTAGATTTACATTCAAAATCAACAATTGACGATTTCAGGTGTCTATGAAGAACGTAGCGAAGGTCGTTTCATGCAAAAACAATTCGAACGATCATTTGATATTCCATCGAATGCCGATGTGTCTTCAATGGCATCTTATATCACTGCCAATCATATGCTTGTTGTTGAAATTCCACTTAGTTCAACGCCTCATGTCGATCATTTATCGATTGATAACACACAAAATAATCAACGACGTTTGTCATTCTCATTAAATAAATACAATACAACAAATAATCAAGGTTTACTATCAACATCGAACGATTTACCAACAGGTGGTCAAGGTATTCGACGAACATCCATTACAAAAACAACGACAACAACAACATCAACAGGTTCACAAGGTATTCCACCTGAAGCAGCTGAATTACTTCGAAATATCGAAACAACAACTGGCAATAGCACACAAACCTTTACAACACGTACAACCGAACAACGACGATCATCAGCAACAAACATCGAACCTACAACTTCGGGTAAATTTTGAATTCATTTCTCTTTGTTTTTAACCGAATAATACGACTCAATAGATCTATCTAATCTACCAATCGAAATTCCTCCTGAACTTTTGACAACCGGTGGCACAATTACCATTCAAAAACGTAAAGTTTCAATCAGTAGAACATCTGACAGTACTGATTTACCCGTAACAAAAACAACAACAGAAAACACGAATGAAGTACCTATTCAACGCATAAATAACACAACAAAAACAACAACAACAACAACATCAGAAAACACTAATGATGTACCTATTCAACGCATAAATAACACACAAACCGGAGAAGTTACAGTCAATCGTACAAATAATACAGATTCTGCATTGAATACAACTGAACGTCGTAATTCAAAAGTACGATTATTTTTTGTTTCTGAAGAATAATACTTTTTTTTTCTTAAATTTAAGACTTCGACAAGTACGAATACGAGTAATGTATTTACTTTTGAAGAATTTCTTCAAAATAAAACATGGAATCCATCGTTAATCGATGGAACTGGTGGAAAGAAGATTCTCTACATGCGTTTACAACTGAAACCAGGTACAAAATCTGATCAAGTCAAAACCTCACTCAACGGTCATGATTTCCGTGTCGAAGTCGATAGTATAGTTACAACTGAAAGTGGCCTTCAAGCGAGTAAATATTATTCTTTGTATAATTCCGAAATGCCTCAAACAAAAAATGATTTTCTTTTTAGCTGAACATAGCTATCGACAAGTTACACTCTTTCCAACTTGTGAAATCAATCATTTAACAAGCGAACTGAAAGACGACGGTTATCTTCATATTAAAGTGCCGATCGATTTATAAATATAAACTCAACAGAGACACATTTTTTTTCCTGCTCATTTCCCCTTTTGAATTTCTTTTTTTTTGTCCTTCTGCAAAATAAATCATTTATTCCTTCTCTATAATAATAACAAAGGTGTTCGTGCAAGCATGCATCGTCTCGTTTAATTATGAATAAAAAAGAATTGCGTTTCGCTACGCGAATGCCATCTTTGTTTGGTCGAGTATTCCTATTGGTTAGTTAAACGCGTATTGAAACGAAGAAAAATTAACGCCTACTTTTACTTACGTTTGGGTTTTCTATGTGAATATACTAATTGTTGTTGTTGTTTTCGCGTAGATAAATATGAATCAATTGCTTCAACGTTTGATTAATACAACGCCGAGATGTTCGTCGATTTTCTCACGACGACAAATGGCTCATTTTACATTTTTCAAGGATCAACCTGATCCGGCACACGGTTTGATCCATTCGAAATAAATCGAAAGCAATTTTTCTTTTCTCTCTCGTCAGGTCCAACGAAAGAAATGAATCTATGTCAAACAATTCAAAACGTTCTCGATACAACACTTGGCAATGACAATTCAGCCAGTAAATTCGAATGATTACAGACGAAAAAGAAAAACATGTTGTTTTTTTTCAGTTATTTTCGGTGAAGACGTAGCGTTCGGCGGTGTTTTCCGGTGTACAACTGAACTTCGTTCGAAATACGGTGCCGATCGTGTATTTAATACACCTTTGTGTGAACAAGGCATCATCGGTTTTGGTATTGGTGCAGCTGTCGCTGGCGCAACAGCTATTGCGGAAATACAATTTGCTGATTATATTTTTCCGGCATATGATCAAGTAAAACTTCAAGGATAAACATTGATTCAATAGTTTGTTTTTGTTTAATAGATCGTTAATGAAGCAGCAAAATATCGTTATCGTTCGCAAAATCTATTCAATTGCGGTAAATTAACAATCCGTGCGCCATGGGGCGCTGTTGGACATGGTGCATTGTATCATTCGCAATCACCTGAAGCGCAATTTATGCATACGCCTGGTCTCAAAGTAACAAAAAAAACATTGAACTAGGAAACATTGAGAGCTTTTGTTGTTGGTATTCAGGTTGTTATACCTCGAAGTGCTATCGAAGCTAAAGGTCTACTCGTTTCATGCATCAAAGATGATAATCCATGTATATTTTTTGAGCCGAAAATTCTCTATCGATCAGCGAAAGAAGATGTACCGATAAAAGAATATACGATTCCATTGTCGAAAGCTCAAATTATTCAAGAAGGCACCGATATCACGCTTGTTTCGTGGGGTACACAAGTGCATGTTATTCGTGAAGTTGCTCAATTAGCAGCCAAGGAAAATATTTCATGTGAAGTTATCGATCTTCGTACGATTGTCCCGTGGGATGTCGATACGATCTGTCAATCGGTTAGTAAAACTGGCCGATTGTTGGTCAGTCATGAAGCACCGATTACGGGTGGCGTCGGCGCAGAAATTGCTGCAACGGTTTCTGTACGTAATTCGTTTTGTGTTTGAGGATAAAAATGATCTTTTTTTTCTTCAGAGAGAATGCTTTTTGAATCTCGAAGCTCCGGTTGAACGTGTCTGCGGCTATGATATTCATCCGATACCTCATGTCTTCGAACCGTTTTACTTCCCGTCAAAATGGCGTTGCTTAGAAGCGATTAAACGAATGATGAATTTTTGAGAAAATAAATAAAAACCGAGGAGAAGAAAAAGAGAAAATTCATAGTTTTTCTTTTAGATGATATTCATTCTTTTGTCTTTCATTTGCTTTTCATTTGTACATACGGATCAATTGATCGATCTGCCGAGCTATTCGATCGATCTCGATCAAGATCCACTCGATCGTTGGTCGAACATCATTCCCAATTTTACCGAGCCTATGCAAGAATTTAATCGAGAAATTCGTGCACAAATTCCATCGATATTTATTCAAGTTGCTGAAACAATTACTAGTCGGTTAGATAAACATATACCTCAGCCCTATCGTGATGAGTTAACTTCGATAGCACGTGGCATTTCAATGCCATTAGCTGATATTGTTCTTGTAAATCTCGTCTATGAACTTCGTACATTTTGCACGAGTGTTCTCATTCGAACTGCTAATCAAACGATTCTCCATGGACGAAATCTCGATTTTGATTTAAATACACATCTCCTTCGTCGTCTCACATTTCATGCGAAATTCTTTCGCTCGACAAATCCTCGATTTCACTACGAATCGATTCATTTTGCTGGTTCGATTGGTTTACTCACGAGTTCTCGTTCGGGTTATTTCAGTTTCAGTATTAATCAACGGCAAACCGGCGATCAAAACTGGTGGATGAATGCTCTCATGTCAATTGTATATCTTCATTCGACACCATTATTCATTCTCACACGTTCGATTTTCGACAATCCGATTATGTCGTATGTCGACATGAAATACACTCTCGAACATCATCATCTCATTGCGCCTGTTTACTTCATCATCACCGATGGTCGTTCATCGGGTTTGATTTTAACACGAAATCGTTTGAATTCAATCAATCCCATTGAATTGAATTCAACAATTGTACAAACAAATTACGATCATTGGCTTCCAGATCCGTTGGACGATTTTCGACGAACGACAGCCGAACGAATTCTGAATTCAACACAAATTACACGAGAAAATCTTTTCAATCTCGTTCTTTCAACAATACCTGTTCTCAATAAAATCACAATCTACACCGCTCTCATGAGTCCCGGAGAAGACAATCTCGATATATTTGCGAAAATTCGAACATTAAATACACGTTTTTCTTATGTTTTTTAGATAGAGATTTCTAGGCAATGTAAATATTGATTAGGTAAGGATCAAAAAAACAACATTTCTATGTCTTCAAGGTAGAGAGAAAACCATTCTTCGTCTCCGTTCAATGAAAATATCCCGACACATCATGCAATATATAGATTCTCTTTTGCTTCCGCTTCTTTTTCTTTCTTCTTCTCCTCAATAGGACCGTATGTGCACATTATATATAAATATGGGTTTTAACTTTAACATAGAAAGAAAAAGAAATGTAAATGTGTCAGAATAGCATCATCGTCATCAATATTATTAGATAGACGAGAGAGAGAGGAAAGAAAAACCTACGGCAAAAGTAAGACTCACGAATGAAAATCAGCCTCGAACGCTTTTTTCCTTCCTCTTTATTTCCTATTACGACTGATGCTCCTCTTTTTTTTTCTTCTTCATCATCATTATTATCATTGGCCAATGAATAATAATACACGTGTAGACTTCTTTTTCTTACTCGAAGAATTCCATCGTACCTTTTTTTCTTCTTCGAACTGCTAGTCGAAAGCTTTATGCCTTGTTTTTTTTAGTATTTTCAGCATCATGGAATGTTTACAAACGGCTGACGAGAATAATGATTTATCAGATATTCAGGTAATCGAAGAAAACAAGCAGGACGATGTTTTTGTTTATTGAGAAAAAAAAAACGTTCGGTCTCAGGAGATGTTAGTTAATAATTATCTTCTTTTTTTTTTGACAGATGAGAATCGAAAGAAAATAATAATAGACTAAATCTATTCGTTCAAATCTCATGAGAAACATTTTCTTCGAATAGATTCCGAATAATAAACAAGTTTCACCATCGACATCGATTATCAATGACAATCGTAGTTCGCCGATCAACGGTCCTGGACTTGCCAAACCGATTTCAATGAGTACGACAACATGTGCCAATCAACGTATCGATGCAGCTCTCGAAAAAAATCTCGAAACCATGCGAATAATGACAACAACTCAACAACAGCCAACACAATTGACACAAAATGATCTTCAATTATTCGATAGTACACGTGAAATGACACCGGACTCGATCAATGAAGAGCCGTCAGTGCCCGTATCATCGAATCCTAATGTTTATGTCTGGCCACCAGGCAATGTCTATCCATTTGCTCATCAACATCCGGGCTTCTACATGCCCTATCTACCTCCAACGAACAATGGCCTTCCGCCATTCTATCCTTCGTTAATCGATCCTCAGAGTTTTTCAGCCTATGTCACTCAACAGCAAGCAGCTGCACGTTTTTTTCAAGAACAAGCATCTCTGTCAGGTAGTTCGACACGCCGAATAAAAGAGAAATTCTCGACAAAATATATCTTCAGATAATTTCCTCACGGCAACAAAAGCAACAAATGACAATAAAAAGCCGAAATCATCGATCGACGGAAGTCTAACACGATTATCACCTGATCTATTATCCGATGGCGATGGAGCGAATACAAATGATGCTGATAGTGTCATTTCACTTGATAGTATTAAATCTTCAACAGCCGTTAGTAAGTTTTCGTTTTACGAATCGAAAGATTTTAAAAGTCGAAATTTTGAAGATTTGCCTGTTCTCGAAGATGGTCTTTCCGATTCCGAGAATAACGAGTCGGCAACTCGAAAGAAACCTGCCGTTAACATTCCATCACACAAACAACAATACGCAAAAACTCCTCCAGCACCTTTAGTTGAATCATCAACAACTCCAGCAGGTAGATCGAATAAATCCAAACGAAAAAATCACGAGCCAAACATTTAGATGATAATAAAACTAAAACGAGAAAAACGGGTTTGTTGTTTCGCATGATTATTATCTTTTTTTTTTGTGGTGATAGTTAACCCTTGAGAAGACACGTTTTGTATTCGAAAAATATTGATTGTTGATGTTGTATTTTGATTAGATTACGATACAGATGAAGAAACAGATAAACTCCTCGGACTTGAACATCAAATGCACGCTCGAAATCAAGCCGTTTCGAGACCGGCACGATCTCGTGAAGGTAAATTTCCTCGAAACGATTTTCAATTGACCACTCTCTCTTTTTCTTCTTCTTTCATTTTACTAATCTAAACAAACTTTTTTTTTTTCTCCGTAAGTACACTCTCGATGTTCGGTGTTGTAGTTTTATTTCGTCAATATTTGATACTGATTTTACATTTTTTATTAGTTCAAACAAAAATTATTGCCGATCCAGAAAATTCCAGTGTGCTAATCGAGGGCGTTCTCTTTCGTTGTCGATATCTCGGCTCGACTCAGCTACCTTGCGAAGGCAATCCAACGAAAGTCTCGCGCATGATGCAAGCTCAAGAAGCCGTCGAACGTATCAAAGCACCTTACGGCGAGAGTCAGCCGATGGTTGACGTCGATCTGTTCATATCAACCGAGAAAATCATGGTTTTAAACACGGATCTCGAAGATATTCTAATGGATCATTCACTGAGATCGATATCTTACATCGGTTCGTTTGAAAAATTTGAAAATGTTTTTTTTTTGTGAAAATTGTTTTTAGCTGATATTGGCGATCTGGTTGTTTTAATGGCTAAAAGACGGTATATACAAAATGAAAACAATGAATACGACGAACCGAATGGTTCGACATCACGACGAGTCGTGTCGATCAATCAGAAGATGATTTGTCATGTTTTTGAGTCGGATGAAGTGAGATCAACTTCTTTTTTTTGTCTCTTTTTAAACTCGTTTCGTCTAGGCTCAGTCCATTGCTCATTCGATTGGCCAAGCATTTCAAGTCGCCTATGTTGAATTTCTTCGAGCGAACGGGATTGAGGACCCGAGTTTCGCACGTGATATTGACTATCAAGAAGTTCTCGATCAGCAAGAAATAGCCGTCGAAGAATTGGATCGTTTTGCTCGAAAAGAATGTCAAAAAGAAGCGATTGTTACCAAGGGCAAAAACGAGCCGATCGGCATTGTAATTGTCGAAAGTGGTTGGGGTTCGATGCTGCCAACGGTTGTCGTGGCGAATATGATGCCCGGCGGACCGGCTGCGAGGTTTGTTCGAGTTTCAAAAACGAACGGAGCTGAGAGGTTTGTTTTGTTTATTTGCAGAGGTGGACAGTTGAATATCGGCGATCAGATTATATCCGTGAATGGAATTAGTATGGTTGGACTGCCGTTATCGAGTTGTCAAACGCAGATAAAAGTAGATTTCAATGGTGAAAATAAGAGAAAGATGAAATGATGATTTAGAATATGAAACATTTAACAACTGTTCGTTTTGTTGTTGTTCCGTGTCCTCCTGTTGTTGAAGTACTCATCCGACGGCCTGATACAAAATATCAAGTAAAAAGTCAATCGTTTTGTCTTCATCGAATTACACAAATCTTTCTTTAGCTTGGTTTTAGCGTACAAAATGGCATAGTAAATCTTTGTCAAATTGTTTTTTTTTTGTTGTTCGAAATTAAATCGTTTTCGTTCAGATCTGTAGTCTTCTTCGAGGCGGAATAGCCGAACGAGGCGGTGTTCGTGTTGGTCATCGAATCATTGAAATCAATGGACACAGTGTCGTCGCTACAACTCACGAACGAATCGTGAGTATGCTCGCGAATTCTATTGGTGAAGTAAGATGTTAATGTGCCCCCGTTTGTTCTCATTTACGTCTGAAATCTTCTAGCTTCGAATGAAAACTATGCCAACACAAATGTATCGTCTCCTCACTGGCCAAGAAACGCCGACGTATATCTAAAGAAGTTGTTAGTCTTTCTCTCGATCTCGAATTGTTGTTTTTTTTTTGTGATTTTGTCAACGAGATTTTCATGTGAACAGTGTTAAATGTATTGTTTCTTCTTTTAATCCTCAATTTTGTAAATATTTAACAAACAGAAAAACGCCAATAACTCATAATAATAGTTTTAAGATGAATGAAACAAATGATGATGATGATGAACGAACTTGTTTGAGTAAAATTCGACAGATTCTGATTGAAACTAAAGTTGAACCGGCGAGAAGTCGAACGATTTTGGAATTATTTCGACGATTGTTTTCGACGCATCACGCCGACGAAAAATTAGTCGATGCTGATTGTGAACAAGGAAACTATCATGAAATCGTACCGAGATTGTTCCTAGGAGATTAGTAAGATTGACAAGCGAGAGTTCTATTCTCTTCATTTTTGTTGTTCTAGTCGATTAGCAATGGATCCAATCGAATTGAAAAAATTAGGATTTACACATATTTTAAATGCAGCTGAAGGAAGAAAATTCGGTCAGATTAATACGAGTGCAACGTATTATGAAGAAGTTGGAATTCGATATTTAGGATTTACGATTATTGACAATCCAATGTATCAAATTGGACAACATTTTGATGAAGCTATTCGATTTCTCGACGAAGCATTGAAAGAGAAAAAGAATCGAGTTTATGTTCATTGTCAACAAGTAATTTAAATGTGCATAAAAATCATTTTTGAATCGGAAATTTCTTAGGGAATAAGTCGTTCAGCGACATTGATTGTTGCTTATTTACTGCATACGTATGAAGATATGTCAATATTCGATGCGTTTAGATTGGTTGCTACGCGACGACGAGTGTGGCCAAATGATGGATTCTGTCGACATTTACTTCGATTGGAGAAAGAGAGAAAGAAAACTAAACAATCAACGAATTCGCCAGATATTCAAGCAGTTGAAAATCTCGATGAAAATTAATTGTATTTTTATTCTTGAAACAAAATTTTTCTAGTCTTTTTTTTTCGCCGAAAAAATTCGTGAATGTTTTCTTTTCATTCTTTGCTGTGAATCGATGAGTAGCACAAAAGAGAGAAACAACTTTGAAGTGTGGTTAATGACGTTAAAATATTGTATCGAGATCAGGGGGGAAACAACCGATTCGAATTACTAAATAACTCAAAATGAATCATTGAATCACAAACGGTTGTTACCTCCTTCCTATAAATGATATAGACATTAGAAATATTTTATTATCAAAGTCGTTAAACTATGCACAGATACAGACTACGATATTGCTTCAAAAATGTATAATAAAAAGATGCATACTTTCAAAATTATGGTTTATATTTTGACATCAGTGAAATTCCCACCGGATTCGAGTTTTTTTTTGTAATAAGAAGGATTCGCCTCTATGTTTGTGCTATATGTAGAATTCGATTCTGCACTAAATGAAAACTCAACTATTTATGCGAGGAAGAATGTCCAAGTTCAGACGAAGAACGAAGGAAATTGAAATTTTTATTTTGTTTTTGAGTTATTCATTCAAAAGATCTAAAATTATGTTGATATCTTCTCGTAACTGCCATATTTTATCGAAAGAATCCGTAGTTGATTGTTCATAGACTTGTAATGCTCGTCGATAGTATTCTAATGCCAAATTCCATTTATTAAGGTTATCATAACATAGACCTATATTGGATAAACTGTCAGCAATATTAATATCGTCGGGTGGAAAAATTTCTTCTCGAAGTGAAAGACATTTTAGTTCATATGTCAATGATAATTGATGATCCAATGTGTTACGATAAAGTTGAGCAAGACCGGATATATTTTGACTAACCTTCGGATCTTTCAAAGAATTACATCGTTCTACAATTTTCAGACATTTAAGCGTATATATAATAGCACGATTTCGATCACCGTTTCGATTCCAAATCGTAACGATTTGGTTGCAAACTTCATAAATTAAGTCATGAAATTGACCGTTATATTTTTCATAATGAGCCAAAGATCGTTCAGAAAAGTTCAACGCTTGGTTGTACATTCTTTGATGATAATAACAAGCGCCAATAAAATAACAAAGTTGTGCAATGTAGATGTGGTCAGGTAGATCTCGTTGTTCACTTAATTTTAATGCTTGTTGATATAAATCATTAGCTTTCTCATCAGATGATTGCGCAAATTGACAATGTCCCATATAAAGAAACGATTGAATAATATTGTCAGAAATTGATAGTTTATGAGTTTCGAATAAGTCTACTGATCGTTGATAATATCTCAATGCTTCATCATTCATCTTTAGTTCACGTAGTGTATTTCCAATTCCTGTAAGGAGATTTACGATCGATGTATAATTCAATGCATCAAATTGTTCCCTGATGATTAAAGATCGTTCATAATACTCTAAGACATTGTTGAATTTCTTTTGTTCGTACAAAATATTGCCAATCGCAATCAAAGTACGAATCATATCAATATGACCATTTTGCCTAACAGATTCTCTTGAATATTTAATGTTCGTTCATGATATATCAGAGCTTCATCATCCCTCCCTAATTGACTCAATGTGTAACCAATATTGTATAAATTGTCAACTTTATGTATATGATCGACTTGATAATATTGATCGTAAATATCCATTGCTTGTTGATAAACATCTAGAGCTTCAATGTGTTTCTTTTGACAATTCAGTAGATCACCAATATGAGTAAGAGTGTGTGCAATGATCACATCATTTGGTGAATTATTTTTCTTTCGAATCATCAATGCACGGTTCATGGCTATTAATGCTTCGTCATATTTTTCTTGATTTTGTAGTATAGTACCAATTGAAATCAAACTCGAAGCAATATCATCATCATCGTCTGATGAATAATATTTTTCTTTAATTAACAATGCTTTTTGATGGAATTTTAGAGCAATATCATAATTTCTTTTGTCATTATGTATATCACCCATAAAAGCTAAATTTAAAACAATTTTTATATCCTCGGATGAATACAGGTTGGTTTGCATTTCTAATGATTGCTGATAATAATCGAATGCTTCATCATATTTTCTTTGTTTTTGTAGAACATATCCAATTAAAATTAAAGTATCAACAATATCAGTATGATCAGATAAGTAAAAATTTTTTCGAATAGTTAATACTTGCTGATAATATTTAAGTGCTTGATCAAGTTTATTACTCAGACGAAGAGTATGACCAATATTATTTAAACTATCAGAAATATTGATGTCATTCGATGGATATTTCATTTGCTGAATGATTAAATCTCGTTGATAGAACATCAAAGCTTGATCATACTTGTCTTGTTCGAGAAATGCGTGACCAATATTTCGAAGACTATGGCATAGTTCAGCATGATCGGATGGATAGTATTGTTCTTGTAATTCAAGTGCTTTTTGATAACATTTATGGGCTTTATTGTAATCTTTTCGTGTTTTGAACGCATTTCCCATTTGATTGTAGATCGCTGCTTTGCATCCATCATAGGATGGATAGGATCTTTTCAGTATATCCAATGCTTGTTGATAATACGGAAGAATTTCTTTCCAATTATGTTTCATGTATGATTTCGCATTGGCAATATTAGTGAATAACCATACGGTTCCTAAGAAATCGGATGGATAGAAATATTTCACCGTTTCTTGGCATTGTAGACACGATTGTAAACATTCATCGTATTTGTTTTGATCATATTTAATAATTAGATTTAGACTTATCAAATTGGCATAGTCAAAATGATAGGACGAACGCAATCGTCAAACTATTCGTATGGCTTGTTCATTTAAATTCAAGGCTTGATCATATTTTTTCTGTTGACGTAAAATTACACTCATTAAATTTATGCTTTTAACAGCATAGATACGATTCGATTGAGAATAATAATCAAAAACATTGATTGCACGTTCAAATTCATAATCTTTTCTTTGATCGACCGATATACTATCGATGTAATTTATATTCAAGATGATATCAATATGAAAATCTTGATAATATTCTCGGCGAATTGACAATGCCTTACGAAGATATTTAAGTGCTTTGTCTTTTTGTAGTTTTTGCATGTAAATAAGACTAAGATTTTCGAAATTCTTCGCACTATATGGATGATTAGAAGAAGAAGAAGAAGATTTCCATTGAATTTTCAATGCTCGTTCAATAAGTTTAAATGCTTTTTCATAATCTCCTTCAGTAAACAATATTTCAGCAATGCCCGAAAGTACAATAGCTGAATCTTTTCGACGAATTGGATTCGAATTTAACATTCGTTGATAGGAACGATCACAATAATCTCTTGCTCTTGTCCATTCGCCTTTCGAATGAAGAGTTTGACCGAGAAAATATTCGATCCATGCTAAATCTTCATCTGATCGATCATTCAATAGATATTCGAAGTATTTTTCTGCATCATACCATTGACATCTTTCGTATAGAAATCGTCCAAATATAATTGAAATACTCAGTAGATTATCTATTTGTCGACGTGTATCATTGAGATATTTCTCTGTAATACGTTGTCCATCATCAACTGTACTCAATCGAATCAGCCAAGATTTGTCATGTTCTATAATGTTTTCCAATCGAAATGTTGTGTTGAAATCGAATAGAATATGTTTACGCGTTTGATTTTGATCTGATTGTTGTGATAAATCAACGAAGATCAATCTCTCGCCAAGTTCTCGAATATTACATTGAATTTCGAAAATAATATTGATGAACTCATCGGATTGTTCGACATGATCAGATGTCAAAAGAAAACCTCGGATTAACATCAGTTTACCTTGATAATTTTTCATGTTACGAAATTCACTTGCCGATAATTTCGTATGATGATAGACAGTAAAATTTTCTTGTGAATGCGATTGTTGATGTAAATTTTCACAGAGATCAGCAAGAAAATATCTTAGCTGATAAAGATGAAGGAAATTCAATGTTTTTAATTCTTGATTGATCAGTTGTTGAATGAATGGATGATTGAGATACCAATTGAGAGCATCTTTTGATTCATATGTCTCGATGAATTCATAATTTTTCGGGATGTTTTGGCGAAAAAAATCCATCATTTGTTGTTTAGCATGTTCGTCTCGTTTTAAATGATGAAGTAGTTGATGAAAAAGATGAAATCCAAGAAAATCATGAGCATGCTTTGATAAGTCTCGTTTTTCAAATTGATCCTGATCGAAAATAGTCCATTGATAGAATTGTTTATTGTATTCAAGAATTTCTTCGTCAATCGATGACGAAAGAGCAACGAGTTGATGATAAAAACCAATAACATTCAAGTTTTCATCACGTACTAATTTGTAAGGATCTTCGGGAAGGGAAAATATAAAAATTGAATGGACTTGTTTAAATATCACGATATTAGATAATAATAGATCAATATCTGATGATGAAATGATCAGAAATATTGTCTGATGTTCGTTTAATTCAATGAAATCTTGGCAAGATTCGATGTTGGTGTGATAAAGGATTTGATGAGATAGTTTGTTGATATTTTCTTTTATTCGTTGTTGTGAATCGAAACAAGTAAAAATAATATTTTTTCTATGAGTTGATAACGTCTCCATTTTGTCTTTACTGTAGGACAGATATCGAATTTCGATATATTTATATAAACTGATCTTGGTTTTTTTCTCCTCCCGAGAAATACGGCCGTTGTGAGTAATGAAATAAATATTTTGTTTTTCGTTACGGTTGAATGAACACGATGTTTTTTTTATAGAGGAAGTGATTTCAATAGTGCATCATACAATTTCGAGCGTGTTTTCAAAAAATCGAATTAAGTTTATTGTATAACCAAATGATGAATCGGTAAAAGACGATTGAAGGTGCAAAACATTTTGATAAAGCTATGGAATAATAAAAAAAACTTGTCATTAAAAAAAGAAGAAAACTAATCACAAATCTAGCAACTCATTTATTTTTATTTTTATTCAATTTCGTTCCTTTCATAATATTAATCATGAATAGAAGACAACAACGCTATTGATTCATAATCTCACCGGACGCATTCGATCACCATATATTTCACCGACGACACCGGCTAAACCTATAAATACATATTCGATGAATGTTGCCACTCTTCTTGATCTACCCAATGAGATCTTAATTTATATTTTAAAAAAGCTTGATAATATTGAAGTTCTATGTTCATTGTTTTCTATAAACAATGAGAGACTTCTTTCAATAGCAAGAGATCAATCTTTGTCTTCTATACTCAACTTTGAATTCATCGTTCAACATGTACCAACATTTGATGCATTTTGTAATCGTGTATTGCAGTTTCGTTTTACTAATAAGATGTTTTAGTTTTGTAGCTTCACTCATCTATGGATCAGCTTCTCGGCAAACTTTCAAAATTTCATTATAGAAACTGCGAACTGATTGATTTTCTCCTTGAGAGTAAAATTCTAATTTTTTTGAAAGCAATTTATTCATGATAAAAAGGAGCAAACGTTTGTTTAATCTCTCTAACAAAATCCTCCCATGAAACAATAGAATTTTTCGAATGTTTATACCACTCCATGCATCACCGCGAAGTATAAATGATATGCCGAAACTTCGAGCTTAGTGTCAACAAACCACGTTTACATGAATTTCCGAAAAAATTCGAAAAAAATATTTTTCACTAGTAAATTTTACTACTACTAGTAAAACCATCGGTGTTCGTGAAAAACTAATAGTGGATTCGGATTCAGGATTAAAAGTTACGTTAGGAAATATCTTGGTTGTAGGTTTCTAGAAAGAAATTTCGGCAGTTTGAATGTGCTATTTCCTGATTGGACCAGAGAAACAAACTTTTAAGACTTTCGCCTACCCATTTTAGAAGCCTATAACTCTTTCTTTCAGAAAAGGGAATAAGTGTCATTTCAAAAGAAATCAATAGTCCTTGACGTTTAGGAACGTCACTATATCTTGAATATTCCATTTCGAATGTTTTATTTATACGTATATATTCGATATCTCACTCTCTTCATCTTTCTTTATCAGTTTATAATTTTTAATGATGAATGCGTAGATTC
>ERZ778026.1904-NODE-1904-length-24019-cov-13.052537_pt1 | contig 24019 bp, 12 predicted proteins | sample MGYA00375756_ERZ778026 | MGnify/ENA primary metagenome ERZ778026 (study PRJEB29350, sample SAMN05389820) | bioreactor metagenome | isolation source: Ammonium sulfate bioreactor | place: South Africa: University of Cape Town | collected 2014-02-18 ... | reverse complement strand
CTCGTCGGTGTTCAATGCGTTGGACACGACGAGTCTCTCGGTGTCGGGAGGCAACCTCGCCATCCAGCAATCGAGTGCTCTCAACTTGCAGCACGCGACGGCGACCGTGTCGGGAGGCAACGTCGTGGTGTCGGGAGCGGCAACGTTCTCGAGCACCGCGTCGTCGCTGACGGTCTCGCTCGGCTCGATGACGTTCTCGGGAACGGGAAGCGTGAGCGCCGTGTCGTCGTCGTCGTTCTCGGTGTCGGGAGGCAACGTCGTGTTCCAAGACTCGCGAGCGGTCACGCTCCAGAGCGGCAGCTCGTTGTCGGTCTCGAGCGGCTCGTTGAGCGCCTCGTCGAGTGTGAGCACGTCGTTGAGCTCGTCGTCGTTCTCGGTGTCGGGAGGCAACGTGCAGTACTCGGGAGCGAGTCGCTTGTCGTTGTCGAGCTCGTCGACTGGCACCGTGAGCGGCGGCAACGTCGTCATTGCCAACAGCGGACAGCTCCAGATCACAACGAGCTCGCTCAGTGTGTCGGGAGGCAGCTTCACGACGCGCGACACTGCCAACGTGTCCTTGAGCACGTCGGGACAACTGTCGGTGACGGGAGGCAGCTTCTACGCACAAGGCTCGACCTCGGTCTCGCTCCAAGGCTCGTCGTCGATCTCGGTCTCGGGATCGGGAGACTTCCAAGTGCAGAACCAGGCGCAAGTGGGTGCGAGCTCGTCGTCGATCTCGGTCTCGGGAGGCAGCGCGATCTTTGCCGCTGGCACCTCGACCGAATTGGCGAGCAGCTCGCGACTGAGTGTCAGCGACGGCTCGCTGCACATGAGCGGAGCGGCGACGGTCACTCAGTCGTCGATGCAAGTCTCGGGTGGCAGTGCATTGTTTGACAGCGCGTCGCAGTTTACGCTCGAGCAGAACTCGCAGTTGTCGGTGTCGGGCGGCTCGTTGAGCTTCCAGCAGCAGACGCAGAGCACGGTTGAACTCTCGATCGTGAGCGTGTCGGGCGGCGATTTGCTCGTGGGAGGCAGCGGTACTCTGAGCGTGCAGTCGTCGCATGTGGCGGTGAGCGATGGAACGATGCGACTCGAGTCGGTGTCGAACACGTGGCTCAACAGCACGAGTGTGACGGTGGCTGGCGGTGACTTGCTGCTGCACGACGGTGCGCAGTTTACGGTTCTCGGCGGCACGGCGTTCACTGTGTTGGAGGGCAATGCGCAATTCGACGGCACGGTCGAGGCGTTGTTCCAGTCGTCGAGCATCGCGGTGCACGGAGGTCTTGTGCTGGTGAACGAGCATGTCACGTGCACGTTGATTGGCAGCTCGATGCTGATCGACGAGAATGAGCAACTGGTCGAGGAGGCGACTGCGAAGCGATCGGTCGTGCGGCAGGCGCGCGGCGGACGACAGGAGCGATTCGTGATTACGGACGAGTTGCTGATTGTTGCAGGATCGTCGGTGTTGAGCGCGAGCTCGAACTCGAGCTTGACGGCGAACAACGGCAAGGTGTTGTTGCTCGAGCAGTCGTCGGTACAAGCGACGGGAGCCTCGACGGTCTCGGTCACCGGAGGATCGGTGGCGCTGCGCAACCAGGCATCGATGCAACTGACGCAGCGATCGCAGCTGGCGGTGAGCGGCGGCAGCCTGACGTTCAATGACGCGAGCTCGTTGTTGGCGGTGGCGAACTCGGGAGTCACGGTGAGCGGTGGCTCGGTGGCGCTGAGTGACCAGAGTACGGTCACGCTGCAGGATGGCTCGCTGGCGGTATCACAAGGATCGTTGTCGCTCGATGGCACGTCGACGCTCGGCGTCACGCGATCGCGCGTGAGCGTGAGTGGCGGCTCGGTGTTGCTGGGCGGCAGCTCGGTGATGTCGAGCGTGCAGCAATCGTCGTTGGTGGTCACGGGCGGCAGCGTCATGCTGTCGGGCAATGCCGAGAGCATCTCGCAAGGCTCGTCGGTGGTGTCGATCAGTGGCGGCTCGTTCGTGGCGACCGACTCATCGGCGGTGACGATCGGATCGGGCTCGAGCCTCTCGGTGAGCTCGGGCTCATTGATCGTACAGCAGGCGGCGAGCGTGAATGCGATCGACTCGACGGTGTCGGTATCGGGCGGTTCGGCGCAGTTCTCGGGCAGCTCGGTGGTCAAGGTTCAGCACTCGACGCTCGACGTCTCGGGCGGCAGTGTCGAGTTTAGCGACAGCACGAGCGTGTCGTTGAGCCAAGGCGGCGTGATGCAAGTGCGCGGTGGCGAGTTTGCGCTCCGAGGCGGCAGCTACGTGTCGCTCGACAGCTCGTCGTCGGTGTCGGTGTCGGGTGGCTCGTTGACTGTGAGCGACAGCGGCAAGCTTCAACTGGCGTCGGCGTCGTCCGTGTCGGTGTCGGGTGGCGATGTCGTATTTGCGCAGCAGAGCGACATTGTCATTACGGACTCGGTGTTCTCGGTATCGGGCGGCAACGTGTACATGAACCAAGGCGGTAGCGTGTCGCTGACACGCGGCACGCTGAGCGTCTCGAGCGGTTCGTTCTCGGCCATCGGCACGACGCTGGTGACGCTGAGCGACGGCTCGCAGGTGTCGGTCTCGGGCGGCACGTTGTTGTTGGCCGAGGCGGCGGTGTTCAACGTGCAGCCCGGCTCGACGGTGCGCGTTACGGGCGGCGAGTTGTTGATGACTGGCGTCGGCAAGATGGAGCTCCAGGGCGCGATGTTGCAGGTGAGCGACGGCGACATTCGTTTCGTCGACCAGTCGCAGCTGCTGAGCGTCGCGTCGACGATCTCGGTCACGGGCGGCTCGGTGTCGCTCGAGGACCAATCGTTGGTGTCGCTGACGCAAGGCTCGACGCTCGCGATCGCCGGCGGCTCGTTCACGATCGATTCGACGGCGACCGCGACCATGAGCGTGGTGCCGTTCGTCGTGAGCGACAGCTTGATCACGATCTCGCTCGGCGATCTGACGATCATTGGTGCGAGTGTGACGAACTTTGCGCGCACGACGGTGACGGTGGCCGGTGGCAGTCTCGAGATTGGTGGCACGGTGCAGGCGAGCTTCGATTCGTCGACGTCGCTCGTGATCTCGAGCGGCCAGGTGCGCACGTTCGACTCGGCGGTGTTGCTCGTGTCGGGCAGCGACGTCGTGGTGGGAGGTGACTTTGTGGTGACGGACGCGAGCCAGTTCACGCTGACCGGAGCGCAGCTCGATGTGTCGGGCAGCGTCGAGATCTCGGGCACGGCGATCGTCGAGTTGTTCGGCTCGGGCATGTTGGTCGACGGTCGCGTGACGCTCGGCGGCTCGGCCGTGACGCAGATCACGAACGCCGACCTGACGATCTCGGGCGGCAGCCTGACGTTGCAGCAGCAGCACCGACTGGTGCTGGCGTTCGGCACCGTGTCGGTGGACGGCGACTTGAGCATGCGAGACAGCTCGAAGATGTTGGTGACCAACGGTGCCGTGAAGGTCGGTAGCGTGAGCTCGGGCTCGGTGTCATTGTCGGGCTCGGCGAACCTCGTGGTCACGGGACAATCGGCGCTCGAGATTGCGAACGGCAACCTGGCGCTGAGCCAGCAAGCAACGTTGACGATCGACCAGCAGTCGCAGTCGACGGTCAATGGCGGCGACCTGGTGGTGAACGACGCATCGACGCTCACGGTGCTCGGCCGATCGACGCTCACGGTGACGAGCGGCAGCGTGCGCATGGCGGGCGGACAGAGTCGCGTGCAAGTGAGCAGCGACTCGCTCATCATCAACCACGGCGCCATCTACACGAGCAACGTGATCGAGTTGCCGGAATCGAGCCCGCTCAGCAACACGGGAGCCATCTACTTTTCGCAACCGACGACGGTGGTCGGAGCCGGAGGTAGCGGCAGCTCGGGAGCCATCAACAATGCCGGCTCGGTGCAGTTTACGGCCGACACGACCACCAACTCGCAAGTCAACAACAACAACGGCGGATCGATGATCTTTGGAGCCGCGAGCGTCACGGCATCGCAGGTGACCTCGAGCGGCACCGTGGTGTTTGCGAGCGGCCGAGTGTCGGTGTCGTCGGCACAGCCGTTCTTGGTGCAAAGCGGTTCGCTGACCGGTGTCGGAGGCATCAACGGCAACTTTGTCAACACGGGCGGCAACATTACGCACGGCCAAGAGAGCGGAACGTTGCTCGACATTGGAGGCACCTTCACCAACGGAGCCGACGGTAACATTTACGCCACGATCGACGACCCGAACATTGCTGGCAGCGGCTACACGCAGTTGCGCATCACGGGCCAGGCGTCGCTCGGAGGATCGATCTACATTTGCATCGGACCGCAGTTGGCTCTCTTCCAGGGCCAAATCAACCTCCTGACCTACAACGGAGTGGCTGGCAACTTTGAGAACATTGTCTTTGCGTGCACGCCACAACATCAGTCGGCGCGACAGTACCAGCAACCCGAAGGAAGCAGGAGCCGTCGCAGCGTCTTCTCGGCCGATTGCAACCCACACACCATCACGTCGGGCGTCAACTTTGCCGTCTTCTTTGGTGGTTGCAACGGCTCCGGAGGTGGTATCAGCTCGATCTCGCCATCGTGGTACATTATCCTCTCGGTAGCACTCGGCATCATTGCTCTCGTCATCATCGTCTGGGGTGGTGCACTCTGCTACTCGGAGCATCAGCGCAAGAAGCAACTCAAGCAAACCATGAAGAAGAAGCGCTTGCGTATGATCCGCGAAGAGACTGAGATGATGACCACTGCCTCCGCCAGTGGAAGTGCAACGGCATCTCTCTCACAAGCCTAAAAGAGTGTGAGTACATCTCTCTCTCTCTCTCTCTCCCATAGCTATCATATATCTCTATCTATCTATCTATCTCAACCCAACTCGTTTTCATACATACAATAAATCCTAGCAATCTCATCAAAAACCGGCTTGTGGGTGTAGGAGTGGACAAATGCAAAAAGTACAAAGTTGTTCAGCCCCGGTGGCAGTGGATATGATAATACATAATAATAGGGAAAGAGAAGATGTGAACAAACGCGTTGGTAGTTCAGAGGTAGAATTCCTGCCTTCCAAGCATGAGGCCCGGGTTCGATTCCCGGCCAACGCATCTACTGTTTTTTTCGTTCCAATTCGGCCTCCTCAGAGCAGCAGCAGCCCAACAACCACCACAGCACGCTTCCCGCCATTTGCTGTTCGTCTGGCGCGCGCGTCGTTGCAGCATCAATGGCATTTATGCGTTTCTCTTGTCGTTGCGTCGCCTGCGATGAACACGCCAATCGAAGAACTGCGCTGCAACGAGTGCCCGTTCGTTGGCATCACTCGTTACCTGGGGCAGGCAGTTCAACAGCGGTGCCATCGGCATAGTGATTCGTGTATGCGATGGCAAGCGCCCGCTCTTCTTCCTCGCCTCCATCTGCCGCTTGGGACGTATTGCGAAAGCCCTCGAGCTCTGCATACGTTGGTTGGAGCTTTGGCGGTGGAATGCATTGTACTGGTACTCGCGGTAGCTCCGGCATCCTGCACTCAGAACGCCTGTTGTGACACGAGCACGATGGTGAGTGAGTAATGCCAGTAGCAGCAGCAGGAGGAGCAGGAGGAGCGGGGAGGAGGGACCTCAAGTTGTACTGATGGGCCAAGAGGCTCAGGAACATATCGAGAGTGTCATATCCAATGCAGCCACCTCGGTTACGCTTCTTCTCCTTGAGGAAGCGGTGCCACACCTCGTTGGCGCTCGTTCCAGTGGCAATCGGTGCGAGCAAAGCAGTTGTTGAAGAAGAGCTGCTGGAACTCGAAGTTTGCAGCTCTTCGTACGTGATGAGCAACGCTCGAAGCATCTCGTCGTCGATGATATTCATAAACTCGGAGCCGAGCTTGGCTGTAACGCCTGGCTTGTCGACACTTTGCTGTGGTAGATCCATTGCCATAGCTCGGTGGTATCCATCAAAGTCATGCGTCTCGGGGCGTTGCTTGAGGTACTTGTCGCGCCAATCGATGAAGGCTTGCTTGGCTTCTTGGACCGTTGTGATGTCGCCGAGGCGGATGCTCTTGAACACCGCTGAAAGATCGTGGCTCGCGCTACGAAAGTCGGGATGCTTGGCATCCAGCGGCCGGAGCAGGCGTTGCTTGGCGTGAAGGTGGTCCTGCCCGACCCTGAGAAGCGAAGGAGGTTGATCGGGGTGATGGCGCCTCCAAGTACTACGCAGCTCTCCATTGTCGGCATGAAAGTTGTCGGTAAAGATATGCGCCGTCACGACTGTACGGCCCGGCGTGGAGTAGATCTCATCGAATGCCTCCTTCACATGCTCGTGCTTGGTGCTTGGCACGATACGGGTGTAGAGAACATCACCATCCTCGTTGAGAATCGAAAGTACGGAGGCGTTCTCGGCTGGCACCTATGTGTGTGTGTGTGTGGGGCATAAATTACATATATTAGGCACAGCACAGTGCAGCAGTACGTGCATGGGTGTCTACCTTGACATCACAACAACGCATGACATAAACCACCATCGAGCCGTGGCTCAATTGATAGCTGCCACCATGGCAATGATAAAGAGTCGAATAGCGAGCCACATTCATGCCTGCCTCGCATGAGAGCCACCATAAACCATCCACAATATGCATAAAACTGCACATGCACGCGTGCAAAAATCGAATCTCACCAGATTCACAACCGATTCGCGTCAAACTTGATGCATATCGCGTCTCCAACTACCGCAAACACCGAACAGCTCGAATGGATGACCATAGAAATTTTGACAATGCGTACGAGTACGAATAGCTGCTGCCACGTGCAACATTCACCGCTGTACGCACTCAACCACCCGATCCATCGACTGCACATACGCTAAACAATCATGGAATCCATCGCCAACAACGCGCTGCTTCAAGTATACAAGTAGTACGTACGCGGGGGCCACAGCCAGAGCTGACTCTTGCTCCAAGATCCTTGGCAAAGTAAAAGGTATGATCGATGCGGAGCACGCGACCAGTCGTGCGGCGTAGGAGCTCGAGTGCCTTGGTACGCTCGCGAGCCGTCACGTCCGCATAGTATCGCACAAGGTTCGACACGAACGACGTGCCAATGCGAGGGATCGACGAGCGAGAGTACGCCGCTCCCTCGAGGTTCATGCTCTGCGCGATCGTCTCGGCCTCGTTGCGAGTATTGAACAGCAGCGAGTTGATGGCATTCGACGTGTGCGAGAACGAATACCACTGCAAGAAGATGCTGACGATCATGTCGGCAAGCTTGAGGCTGATGACTCGCTTGGTCGAGACCACGATCTGGTGCGTCGATATCACACTGCGCGTCGTCTTGGTATCGCGCACGAACAGCCGACACGTCTCGTCGCTGAGGTACGAGTACGAGCATTGATGCTCGGTGCAGTAGAACACTGGAAAGCGCAAGAGTACCGGTGCGGGGCCGAGTGAGATGCATGCACGAGCCGCGAGGCCCTGCCGAACCGGAGTGCACGGCGCAAGGCCGGCCACGCGATACTGCTTCAGCAGCGGATTGGCCGTCGGGCATGGCGGACGCCACTCGATCGACGTCGAGGCTGCAGCATTCGATTGATCGAGCACTACTATACGCAGCTCCTCGGTTCCTGGCTCGTATTGCTTCAGGCGATGTGCGTACGAGAGCTCGTTGGTGCTGCGCAACGACCACGCAAACACCATATGCGCCGGGAGCGTCGTCGATGATGACGCCGACGACGACGACGACACCGACGCAACGGCGGCACCGTCGTCCTCGTCGTTATCCTGAGGCACAAGAGCGACAACTACGTCGTCGTCTGCATCGCTGTTGCTTGCCGGCTTCCGAACGGTGCAGCCCTCACCAACCAACTCGTTGGAGTCGTCGCTGGCCGCCGCCGATGCTGCTGCCGCCACGACGACAACCACGTCCTCGTCGCCGTCGGGGACCACGGTGCTGCATACTGCCTTGCTCGGAGGAGAGCACGAATCACTGCTCGCAGTGGGAGGCGAGCGCTTGCGCTTGCGCGACTCGCGAACCATCATCGGCGAGTGATCGTGAAACGTCCATGCGCCGAGGTGGTGGCGAGGTGGCCGAGGCGAAGCTGTCGCTCGCTCAGCTTTGGATAAATGGACTGCCTGATGGCGCCTGAGGTGGTAACGAGTGATGCCAACGAACGGGCACTCGTTGCAGCGCAGTTCTTCGATTGGCGTGTTCATCGCAGGCGACGCAACGACAAGAGAAACGCATAAATGCCATTGATGCTGCAACGACGCGCGCGCCAGACGAACAGCAAATGGCGGGAAGCGTGCTGTGGTGGTTGTTGGGCTGCTGCTGCTCTGAGGAGGCCGAATTGGAACGAAAAAAACAGTAGATGCGTTGGCCGGGAATCGAACCCGGGCCTCATGCTTGGAAGGCAGGAATTCTACCTCTGAACTACCAACGCCAACACCAACGATTGAATGTTGATAAGGTTTTTGTACCACTCGCATTGGTCTTCGCCGAAAGACTTTCGGCATCCAACGCCTCCCTCTCTCTCACGCAAGACTTCAGTTATCGTCGTATTGTTACTTGCTCAAGCTCTTGTATTGTACGTATATTGCGGACTTGCTTCTCATACAAGTAAGCGAGCGAGCTTTGAGAGGCGAGAGACACAACAAGTAGTAGACTGAGAGATGCAAGGGTTTTACATTTCCGCAAGAAGCGAATAGCGAGTGAGAGAGTGGAAAGAGATAGAGATAGAAGCAACTCGGCGGCGGTATGCACTTACGCCAATGCCTTGCAGACCAACGAGCCATTTGCACAGAAGCACAAGCTCAGAGATCCCGAGTTAAAGTAGAATGCACGGTTGTTAGCGGCACCGCAGGCAATGTTTCCGCCGACGACTGGGATGACCAGACGCGATCCGGGTGCTACGACCACTGGCTCTCCGGTTCCCAAGAAGATGTTGTTGGCGTTCATGGTGAGCGACTGAGCCGCGGATCCGGTGGCAGTGAAACGCAGATCACCCGATCCGGGCTGTTGCACCTGTCCGTTGGCAGTGAAGGTCGCCTGCGCACCCGAGATGGCGAGCGAGGCTGCCGAGATCGAGACGTCTCGCGTCGACGAGATGACCGTGTCGGCGGCTGTGGTGAAGGTTCCGGGTCCGTTTGCCGTGATGCTCACGGGGCCTCCGGCCGAGAAGAGCAGCTCGCCTCCCGAGTCGAAGGTGAGCGAGGTTCGCGCCGTTGCGACAATGTCTTCGGCGGCCTCGATGATCGAGTCGGAGCCCGAGTAGAACTGCACGGACTCACCACCGGCGGCCGACGCCACCGTTCCGACGTAGACTCCCGTGTTCGGGTAGGCGTAGGGGTAGAGCGGTCGCGTCGACGGCTGCGCCGAGCCGGTGAACGTGACGTTGGTGAACGAGACGATGGTGACCTCGTCGTTGGCAAAGAGGTCGATGCCTCGGTCTCCGATGACCTGCGCGTTACCGTTGGCCTCGATGATAAACTCGGAGCCGCACAAAAAGTCGAGCGACGCCGTCGAGTCCTGCGAGATGATCTCGATCGCATTGCCGTTGGCGTTGTCACCCTCGGCCGCGACCTCGATCTCGGCGCCGGCGTTGATCACCACCGAGCCGAGCGTGTCCTGGATCGAGCCGACGGTCACCGAGAGGCCGCGCACGTTAATGTCTCCGACCGAGCGTGCGAGCAGGTTTCGACCGGCGGCAAAGTTGATACCGACGTCGGCCGTGTCGAGGTCGGCTCCGTTGGCCGTGAAGCGCACCGGTCCACTGGTGGCCTGCACGACGAAGCTCTGCGTACCGAAGAGAATCGACGAGACGGCCGAGTTGATGCTCACCGGTCCGAGCGAGCTCTCGAACTTGCCGGTTCCCGGGCCGAAGGCATGGATCCAACCGGTTTGCGGCTGCGTACCGGGCGCCGCGAACGACACGCTGCCATTGTGCGCGACGATCGTGTGATCCGACGTTGCCGAAATCCACGAAATGTACGCACCGGCGTCGGTCGACTCAATGTGCACACCGGTCGGACCCTCGGCGAGGATGCTGGTGGCGCCGGCGCTCGCCGACACAATGTAGCCGGCATCGACCTGCACGCCATTGACGCCCTGCAGCACGACGGCGTTGTTGGACGACTTGAGCTTAATGTACGAGCTCGGCGGTCCGGTCGAGGTCCATCGCATGCCGAAGCCGTCCTCGGTCGGTCCGCCGTCGGTCGACACCTGCAGCTGCGAGGCGATGGTCGCCACGTTCCAGTCGAGTCCCGAGCGCACGACCGAGTTGCGGCCGGTCTCAATGTGCAACTCGACCGTCTTGGCATTGTCACCGACCGTGATCGAGCCGCCGAGCAGCGGCACCGTGTCGATGATGATATTGTCGTCGGCCGAGATCGAAATCTGGTTGGTGCCTTGCGTCACGCCCGAGACGGCGTTGAGACCGGCGGTCCACGTGGTGGCGGCGTTGGGCGACGACGTGCGAACGAACGACGACGACGACACGATAATGTCCGAGCCCGGCTGCGGCTTGTTGGACGTGATGGTGATCGGGCCCTGCGACAGGACGCTCACATAGTCCGACGACGACAGCACGTAGTCCTCGCCGGCCGACGCCGTGTACGTGGCGGCCGAGATACTCACGCCGCCGTTGCCAATGACGCTCGCGTCCGACTTGGAGAGCATCGACACGAGTGCGGCGGCCGAGCTCGCGACCAAGTTGCTCGACGACGAGCGTGCGTTGAACGTGATGCCCGAGTCGCGCTGCAGCGTCGTGAACACAACGTCCGTGGCGCCCGTGTTGGGAGCCGCGAGCGTCATCGAGATGCCGTTGTTCGACTCGAACGTGGTCGAGGTCGTGGATTGGAACGAAAGCAGGCCGGTGGCCGAGTACACCTGGTGGTCGTCGCTCGCCCACGTGAGCGTGTTACCGGCGTGCAGTGCCCACGAGTTGCCGCTCACGCTCGTCGAGCGTTGCGCGTACAACTGCGCGTTGCGCGGCGTCGAGAGCAGCACGTTGTTGTTGGCCGTGAAAGCGATGCCGCCGGCTCCCGAGCTCGTGACGCTCACGGCTCCCGACGGTCCGACGGCGAGCGAGTCGGCCGACACCAACGACACCTGCTGTCCGGCCTGGATGATGACGTCGCTCTCGGCGCCCGGCGTTCCGAAGCTCGTGAGCGAGAAGCCACCGACCGACGTCACCGACACGCCTCCGGCCTGGTTCGTGTGCACGAAGCGCTGCGCGGCCGAGAGCTCAATGCTCGTGGCGCTGTTCCACGCCGCCGTCGACACGGTCTCGATCTCGACCGCGTTCGAGAGCGAATCGCCGCCGGCCGTAATGTGAATCACGGCGCGGTTGGCCATCGTACCGATCTGCGCCAACGTCGTCGGATCAAAGACAATCTCATTGCGACCGCTCCAGAACTGGTCGGAGGTCGACGTCACCGTGACGCCGGTGCCGGCGCTCGCGCTCGCGCTCACGGAGATCGAACCCGCCGAACCGATCGACATGACGCCGTTCGAACTCACAAACGTGCTACCTCCGTTGCCCGACGCAAACGTGTAATCAAAGCCCGACTGCACGACCGTCGCTCCGGCGGTCGAACCCGACACGAGGTTCGTATTGTCGACCAACAGCGCCAGGTCGTTGTTGAGCGACGACGACACCGACACGAAACCGGCCGAGAACAAGATCGAGTCACCGGCCGCATTGAGCTTGCTCGTACCGGTGATCGAGCTCTGCGCCTCGAACTGCACGTTGCCGGCCGTCGACGTGATGGCCAACTTGGCGCTCGAGATCAAGCTCGCCGCGTCGCCCGACTCAATGTAGATCGAACCGGTCGCAGTGTTGGTGAAGGCCGTCGCCGACGTCAACGTAATGTGACCGTCGTCGGCGAGAATCTCGACGCCGCGCACGCCCGAGTTCGAGATCAAGTTGAGCGACGCTCCGTTGAGCGTCATGGTGCCGGTCGACTCGGCCACGAGCGGCGCGCCGCTCGGAGCCGTGCCGGTGCTTGCGATCAACGTGTTGCCGTTGGCAGCGCCCGAGATGCCCGTGTTGATGCCGACGGTGCCGGTCGACGACTCGATCAGGAGATCGTTGCTGGTGGCGGTCCACGTCAGCGCCGTCTTGGCATTCACGGTCGCCGAGCCCTCCTTGACTTCGAACGCCGCGCCTTGCGACGCAATCATCAACACGGCGTCGCCCGACTGCACGACCACGTCGTTGTTGGTGTTCGATCGCAGCACGATGCCGACGTCGGCACCGAGCGAGTTGTCGAACGTCGAGCCGGTGCTCGTGATGCTAAAGGCCGTGGTCGGCGGCGTGGTGCCCGAGAGCGTCATGACCGTATCGCCGCCCGACGTGATGGTAATGTCGCGCGCGCCAAAGGCGCGATCCTGCACCGTGAGCGAGACGCTCTGCATCGCCGTGTAGAGCGAATCGCCGCCCGAGATCATTTGCACGCCGGCATTGGCGCCCGAGGCCTGGATGCTCACGACGCCGGTCGTCGCCGTCCACGTAACGGGCATGCCGCCCGTGAGGATCACGTCGTCGTTGCTCGAGATACCGACCTGCGCGCCGGTGAGCGACAGCGCTCCTCCGGTGCTGCGTACCAAGAGCGGCAACGCCTCGGCCGTCGTGGCCGAGAAGGTCGCCGACGTGGCCGTCACTCCAGCACCTTGGAAGCTGATCGCTCCGCCGGTGAAGGTCGATGCACCGGTCGAGACGCTGCTCACCGTGGTCGACGCCTTCTGCTGCACGCTGGTCGAGCCCGAGATCAACATGTTCGTGCCGGCCGTGTAGCTCGCCTGGCCGCCGGCCACGATGGTCATCTGCGCCGGCGTCGTGAACGACAGCGTGTTGGTACCGCTGGCCGAGATGCCGCCGCTCGTCGACTGGAAGAGCGCCGCTCCGTTCGGTGCATTGAGTTGAATCTGCTGCGTACTCGACACTACCACAGCGTCGGTCGCCGACTGTTGCTGGAACAACAGCGCTCCTCCCTCGATGGTCACCGTGTTACCGGTGTAGTCGGCGAACGAGCCGGCCGTGACCGAGAACGTCGTGCCCGACACCATTTGTGCGAGCTGCGTCGAGGTGCCCAAAAAGTTGCCCGTGTAACTCACCGAGAACGTGCCGCCGGTCGAGTGCAGGTGCGCGAGCGAGTTCGGAGCCGCCAGGCTCACGAAACCGGCGGCGAGCAACGACGACTGCGCAGCGCTCGTGATCGCCGTGCGATCGCCCGACGCAGCCGTCACCGACGTGGCTCCCGAGGCCACAAAGTTGTTGCTACCCGTCGTAACGAAGCTGATCGAGCTGCCGGTGCTCGACGTGATCGATTGCGTGCCAGTGGTGGCCGTCAATGTGAAGACATTCGAGCCAGAGTCGAGGCGGATCTCGGGGCCCGCCACGCGCAAGAAGGTCGCCGCCGACACGGTGGTCGAGCCGGCCGAGAACGTCAGGTCCTGATCGACGCCCGACGACCACGAGAAGGTGCCCGATGGGAGAACCGATACGCCGGTGCTACCGGTCACGGTGCTGAAGCCATTCCAGTAGAAGTTGGCTCCCGCGGCACCGATCGTCGTAGGTCCCTGCGAAGTGAACGACACGCCATTGGTCGAGTTCCAGTGCAACGTGTTGGCCGTAGCCGTCAAACCGGCACCCGTGGTCGTGATTTGCAATTGCGCCTGCGAGTTGAGGTTCAAGAGGCCGCTCGGGCTCGAGATCGACAACGAGTTGGTCGGGTTCGACGTGAACGTCGTGCCACCATAGCCGCCCAGCAACAAATCGCCGCTCGTGGCTTGCATCTTGAACGTCGGCGCACTGATCGTGGTTCCCGCGCTAATCACGCCAACGATATCACGGGTGCTGGTGAGTTGCGTCGTCGTGCTAGTAAGCTGATTATTGTTACCACAATATAGATCATGCCATTTGTTCATCAGTCAGTCATTCATACAACAAAAGAGCAAGCCAACTACAAGAGAGACAGAGAGAGAGAGATATCCCAGATGACTCTGTTGAGAAACGTACCGTAAACGTAGCAGGAGAGAAATCAACCTCCGAAGCAGAGAAGGAAAACGAGGGCGTAGTAAAGGTGGTAGTCGCGTCAGAGATCGAGATCGACGGAAGCGATGCTCCTTGCGCCGTGGTTTGAACAGTCAAGGCTGGCGTGGTCCAAGTGATTGTGCTGGAGCTCGAGATTGCACCGCTGCCGCCTTGTACCGACAGCGACGCCGCATTGAAGTTCGCCGAGGAGCTCGATGTAATCGACACACTTTGTTGCGGCTCGTCGTTCGCCGAGAAGGTCATGGCAGTACCAGCAAAGATGAGCGAGTTGCCATTCCACGTCGCTTGATTGGTCGAGAACGACGCCGTCGCGGCCGAGAACGAGATTGGCGCCGCCGAACCAGCACCGATCGAAATGACATCCGACGGGTTGATCGTGGCGCTGAACTTCAAGTCAAAAGCGCTAGAAACCGATAGGAGGCTCTGCGTTGCCTTGAAAGTCACCACCTGGCCACCAATGATATTCTTCTCAGTAGACGTGAGTGTAATCGTTTGATCCTTGCTGCTGACCAGCAGGTTCGACGTAAGATCGACGTTGAACACATCAGTGTTGATATTCAACGTCGTACTACACATACAAACAACCAAATACACCAATAAATCAATGGGATCAGTGTAGGTTTGGGAGGGAGGGAGGGAGAGGTTCGTTGCGGCGGTGAAATGTACCTGTTGAGGTTGAACTTGTTGGTCGTAACCGTGTACGAGAGGCCCTCAGTGGCTTGCAGCACGACATTTTGGTACGAGGTCAAACCGAGGCGGCCCTAGATTGATTCGCACGAGTGAGTATATTTCGAAGCGAGATTCGTGATCGTCATCGCCGTCACGCTCTACAAGGGCAATCGGCATACCTTGGCTGAAACAGACACCAACTTCTCAGCAGTGACCGTAAACGAATTGCCAGCGGTTCCAGTGAGCGTATTGCCAGCCGTCACCGAGACCTCGCCTTGAGCAGCTTGAGCAATGATGCCACTGACCGCTGAAGCCGAGAACAGCGACGACGTAACCAAGAACTGGTCGTTGGCGTGGATCTGGATGTCGTTCGAATTTGCTTGAAGCAACAATCCGCTGTTGGCCGTAATCTATCGCGAAAAAACAAATCCCGTCAACATACTGTCATTGAATATTGATGGGATCTCTCTCTCTCTCTGTCTCTCTCCTTGAGCTTGGGATCCCAGCAAAATGCGTACCTTGACATTTTGGCTCTCTGCATCAAAAGTATCTCCAGCCGACACAGCAACCGTGTTGCCGACCAGGAAGAGACCGTTATCACCAGCAACATTGATCGTGTTCGCCTGGGCAGCGAAGGTCGATTGCGACTTGACGATCACGGCTCCCTCACCACTATGAGGGTCAACAGCGCAGTATTAATAAAGTTGCTCCTCATGAGAGAGAGTGTGTGTGTGCGTGTGTGTTTGCCTGTCATACCTGTTAAAGTTGATCGAGTCGGCCACAAAGCTCTGGTCACCCGTGGTCTGGACCTTGAGCTCGTTGTTAATGTTGACGTCCAAGCCACCATTGGCTGAGAAGCTCACGCCAGAGGGACCCCTGTGGAATCGTTGCGAGAGAGAGAGAGAGTGAGCATGGAATTTGACGATCGAAAGTAGGACTGAAAGACACACGTACGAGAAGGTGGTGGTAGCTCCCTGGATCTGAACGGCCTTGTTGGCAGCAACCTGGAAGGTACCGGACGAAGAGATACCGACGATCGAGCCCAGTACTTGGGTATTGGCGGCGCTGATCGAGAAATCTCCATTGGTCGAGGTGATAGTGGCGCCTTGAGGCGCGTTGAGCGCTCCAAAGTTGGAGACACTCGACGAGAAGCCGCCTAAACGCAGCCGGAGCAACACCAGACAAGCGACGATGAAGACGGAGGCGACGAGCCACATTGTAGGGCAGAGGGGTGGTTTGCGTGTACCGACACACGATGGTGATGGAGGAGGTGGTGTTAGTATGATGGCGCCAAGCACATCGTGTACGCGTGTGCGGGCACGAGCGAGCAACAAACGCATCACAGCAAATCATCGTGCCGTCTCGAGGAGAAGTAGGTGCGGCAGTGATAGTGGTAGTGGGAGCAGCAGCGCGTACCGAGTTGAGCCTGGGCGATACGGACAGCCTCCTCGGCAGACGACGCGAGGTAGTCCGCGTGGAGTGTGCTCGTGTTGTCGGCCACCACAGAAGCAGCCAACACGCTCACCACCAACAGGGCAGCCAGAAACACCACGCGGGGGGCCATGGTGGTCAGGCAGCGACGAGGCAGAGCAAGCGCTTGAACGGGCGAGAGAAGGGGGACGCGCACGGGGCGGTAGAGAAGGGAAGGGGAGAAGAAAGGAGTGGGCAGAGCGCTGAGGAGCCGCTGAGGTCTACCGCAGAGGACAGAGAGGGAGAGGAGCGCGACGAGGCGCCGCGTAAGCCCACCACTGCCGCAACACAGAGCACACAGCAGACGAGCAGGGAGGCGTTGGGTTTCTCGACCCAACGCGGGCAGCAGCCAATCAGAAAAAGGCGAGCGCGAAAAATGCCGGAAAATCATTGGCGCTCTTTTTGTTGTTTCTCGCGCGCGCGCGCTCGCTCTCGCTCTCTCACCTACCGCACACACCATCGTCGCCACGCGCGATATTTCGCGATGGTCTACCTCGCGCCCTGGCTTATGCGCTCGGTGCAATGTCGGGGCAGAGGTCGAACGCGCGCTGGAGCTGCTTGGTAGCTTCAGAGACTGGCGGCCAGTTGCCGCCGAGTCCTCTTCCCACGACGCACGCAGCCGCGAGCGCGGTCTTCTGCACGGCGCACGAGAGCGCAATCGTCTTGACTCGACCCATGTTCTTCCAATAGCATCGGTCTCCGCCCACTTGTTGATTGGCACTGCACTCTCCTTGTTGTGGCAAACTATCGATTGATCGGTCGACAATCGTCGTCGTGGTCGTCGTTAGAACAAACCCAACCCACTCTCGCCCACACACACTCTCACTCAGGCCTCTCACACGCGTGCGCGTACCTATACCAAGTCCCATACTGTGGATATTGATCGAGTGGAGCACATTGCCCAAGTTGAGGAACACTGGCCGATCACGCGTGCGTAGAAACAATCAGCAACACACGCCCACTGGCAAGCGATATACGGCGCACGCGTACCTCCAATTCACTCGCCGACCGACGCGCCCACTCTGCCAACCAGCACAGAATCCAAAGTTGCAGAACGTGTACGGTCCGAACGACGTGTTCACTGCCACCATAAAGGTCGATACCAGCGACGTATCTTGTGGCGACAGGTTACGCATGCATATGAACCTAGTTCGCGAGTTCACAATGAGTGAGCGAGCGAGCGAGCGAGTGTGCGTGCGTGCGCCCGCGCTCTTGTTGTACGTACTGAGTGTCTCCACGCATATCGGCCGTATTATGGTTGGTCAACGAGTAGTCACCACTCGAGTGCGTTCTCACCATCGAGATATTGACGATCGAGCTCGGGTTCGATGGGCACAGTAAACCTCCAACGCTGCTGCCTCCACCTTCGTATGTGATCTCGGTCTGGTTGCGACAGATCGCTGGTGGCTCGTACACGGAGGGATCTTCGTCCTCCTTGCGCTCGACAGCAGCAGCAGCAGCAGCGTCGTCGTTGCCATTGTTGTCTTCGTAGATGGTCGTGTTGTAGAACTCAATGTTGTACATTGCGTGTGTGAGGAACGAGTACTCGCTCCAGGTTCCATTGTAGGTGTTGGGAGCTCTGAGTTGGCGGTTGCTCGTGCGCAATGGCGCGCCGCTCTTGGCATCGAGCACCACAAAAGTATCAGCAAACATACTCTTGTACAGTAGCACCGCTCGGCCGTTCTCGACCACCGTGCGTTGGTAGAGGAAGCTCTGCCACGGCGGACTGAATGCAGCCGTGGTTGGCGGTCGCGGACACATGCCCGCGAGGCTCGTGTACCGAAATCCCATGGTCTGTTGGCGAGTCTCTATGATCTCGAGCGGAGCGCCGGCAGTTCCGTTCGAAGTGAGGCGCACTGCAAAGGTAGATTGCTGCCTCGGTTCGTCATAGTAGAACACGCCAGCCACTTGAAACTTCCAAGTCGTATCGAGGGTGATCGATGGCGATTGCGATGGCGATGGCGATTGGTGTAGCGCGAGTATCACTCCATGTGATAAAACCGCAAGCCCTCGGAAGTGGGTTTGAAAGTGTGGCGGCAGCTGTGGCGTTCTCGGAGGAGGCGTGCCGAATCTGAGCATGGTGGTTTGGCTCGATATCTTGCAGGACATCGGCGGTACCGCGGCCATCGACAACAGCACCACCGCAACCAAGCCCAAGATTCGTGCCATTCTTGCGTGGTGTACGTGCTCTGGGTTCGATCAGAACCACTGCCACTGATCAATAACACCACAAGGCACACTGGCTAAGCTTCGTTTAAAGTGAGAGGAGGGCGGTGGTACCAGTGTGGTGCGGGCGAGCAGCAAAGAATCTTCGGGCTGCTGGTGTGGTGCCAGCGCCGCGGAAGAAGAGTAGGGAGGGCGGGAGAGCGGGGTATGATGGTTAAGGAATTCCAGAAGCCCAGCTGGATTTATTGGCGAATAAATCGCCTCGCCTTGGTGCTACTCGCTCCTCTCTCCCTCCGTCGCGCGCCCTTGTCGTCCAGTCACGATGGTACGTGATATCGTGCATCGCGTATCGAGCATCGAGTATCGACCCTCGTGCTCATCGTGTATGCAACCATCAATCCAACTCGTTGACTCATCATCTTCATCATCGATCGGCCGACACACGTACACGCACCACCATATCACCACCTCGACACACACACACACGCACACAGGTCAACATCCCCAAGACCCGCAACACCTACTGCGCGAGGTGCGCCAAGCACACTGGCCACAAGGTGTCCCAGTACAAGAAGGGCAAGGACAGCCTCGGTGCCCAAGGTATCGTATTCGTCACTGTTACTCGCGAATGGGAAGAGTAGAGCTACACGTGGCTGCCGCGTTGTTCGGTGGTAGAAAGCACACCGAGTATACTTGGCTCGTTGTGAGAGAGAGCCCCAAGTGATTGAGACGGATCAAGAGAGCGAGATAGAGAGAGCGAGATAGAGAGAGAGTGGAGGGAGTATGATCTAGCTGCGTTATGTGCGCGATGTCATACATGGACCGCTACTGACCCGCCACCGCTCGTTGTTACTCTCTCCTCGTTGACCTCCTCTTCTCCTATTCTTGTACCTTCTGTGCTCCCTCAGGCAAGCGTCGTTATGACCGCAAGCAGAAGGGTTTCGGTGGTCAGACCAAGCCCATCTTCCACAAGAAGGTCCGTCTCACGACACACTCGTTAGCGAGTGCTCGATTCACTTGCGGCTTCTCTTCATCATCATCATCCTAATCGTATCCGTATCGCGTATCCCATCCCCATTCTCGCTGTGATGGGGCTGGTCTGTTGTTGGGGGCGTTTGATTCATGTTGCGTGCAGGCCAAGACCACCAAGAAGATCGTGTTGAAGCTTCAGTGCAACGACTGCAAGTACATCCACCAGACCCCGATCAAGCGATGCAAGCACTTTGAGCTTGGCGGTGACAAGAAGTCCAAGGGTAGCCCTCTGCAATACTAAGCTCTCCGTACGCTGTCGAATAAATGCCTTCGGGATACTGCCATCATCAAACTCCTTCAGCCCTCTCTCTCCCCCTCCCCTCCATCCGTCTCAATCAATCACTGACTGGTACAGGTGCGCGTATGAAAATAATACACTACGTCTTGGGCGCTCGGCTTCATTGTTGATTATAAATCGATAGATCCACTGAGCAACCGTTGCAGCAGGTTGCTCTAGAAAATACACAAACACACCACGCACACCCCAAGTTATTACACAACCTGACTCTGTTTCCTTTCTTTCCTCTGCTACCATCAAGCAACACTCAGATTCGAACGACAACAAACAAACAAACAAACAAACAAACAAACAAACAAACAAACAAACAAACAAACATTGCGCGCACGCACTAACGAGGACTACGTAGTGGTGAAGCTGATGGTACCATCAATAGACTCGGGTCTTCTCGTCGTTCGAACGATCGCCAGAACTCAGCCGATTCCTCGCCTTCGAGAATGGGAGGGGCATTGGTCTCGGCCGGTGGCGCCTCAGTCGTTGAGTCCATCCACATCTTTTTGATCGTGTTGGCGAGAGTCGCGAGATCGATGCCATCCAGTAACAATCTCGTAGCAGCAGCAGCAGCAGTGGCGGGTACGGTTGAAAGAGCTCCTCCCTCCTCGGCAGGTGTTGTTGTTGTCGTCGTCGTCGTCGTCGCAGCGGTAGCGACATCGGTACTGGTGGCAGGCGTGGCAGTTGGGTTGGAGTTGGTGTTGGTCGAGGCGAGGATCGAAGTTGCGTGATCGGCGACAAATTGGCGACCGAGCCACACGAACAATATCATGTGGTCTTGCAGAATGAAGGCACGGTCGGTTTGGAGCATCGAGCGATCAAAGTCGGTCACGCACGTCCAGTCGGGATACGAGCGTAGGAACGGACCGTTCGGCACCTGCAGCAGATCAAAGTCACGGTTGTAGGCCGGTACCTCGGACACCGGACCCTCGCCGCCGATCGCCTGCCAAAAGGCGGCGCTCTCGCTGCCTTGCTCCTCCTCGACCACGACCGACGAGGCCGACTCGTACTTTTGCAGACGAGCAATGTAGACCTTGGCCATTTGGTAGAGCAGCAGCGCGGCACGCGCGCCGCGCCACAGAAAGAGCTTGTCGGCGGTCTGCGCCACGAAGCAGCCACGCGGATCGAGGCCATGCGCACCGACGTTGCTCGTAATCTTCATGGCAATCGTGCGCGGATCCGGCTTGGCGTACGGGCAGATGCGGTAGAGCCGCGTCTTGGTGACCGGCATCGTGACGCGCTTGCGCCACTCCATCAGCTGGCACATGAAGCCCGTGTTGGGCTTGGTGACGCCGCGCGCCGCACGCACGCGTTGAAACGCCGTCTCGTAATCGAGGTTCTCGCGGTACATCAGGTACAGAATCACCATCGACGACGAACGCGACACGCCTTGCTGGCAGTGCACGAACACCGTGCCGTTCGAACGGTACGACTGCTCGAAGAAGTCCAGCACCTCGTAGTAGATGCATGAAATGTCCTCGCTCTTGCCGTCGGTCAGATGCAACGTCTTGTACTGCAACTCGTGCGGAAAGTGCTCGGGGCAGATGACGCCCGCACAGTTCAGTACGTGCGACACCTGATGCTGCCGCAGCAACTCGCGATTCGCTGCGACCGTGTTGCTCCCGAGATAGAGGTTGTCGAGGATCTTGGAGCACTGGCTGTCAAAGAACGCGAGCTTGGTCCGCGAGCTCATGACCTTGTTGGCTCCCATGCCCGCTGCGTCGCTCGGCTCGTCGAACTCGAGATTGTTGCCGCCGCCACCGCCTCCGCCGCCGCCACCACCTCCTCGTCCAACCGGCAACGAAATGATGTTCATGCGAAGATTATGAAGTACTCCAATCGGCATCGAGAGTGAGCGTGAAACATCTAATGCAAACGCAAACACACGCACACACACATATGCATGCCCTCATCCATCAGTTCCACCAACCGCTCGTGTTACGGTATACAGCATACGCATGCGTCTCACAAAGCATCAATGTCTGTGACGTACTCTTTGAGGGTATGGCAGGTCGGAGAGAGGATCGCCGAAGCTTTGATAGACCACCGCGATCGCCGCGATCCAGCAGGTTCAGCGTATCTTCGCGTTGCCACACCTCGACCGTCTGAACCGAAACAATATTCGGCAGCACCTCGTTCGGTGTCGCCGTGTACAACACGCGGCTCACGAGGTGATTCTGCGACAAGAGCAGCGCGTCGCTCGGTCGATTCATCGGCTCGACTTGGTAGGTGTCGGCGAGCGCCACGAGGTTCGCCACGTTGATGAGCGACTGCAGCGATCGATGCGAGCCGTACAGTTGCGTCAGCTCGTTGGCAAGCTCGTAGGCCTTGCTCAACGCCACCGCGTGCACAATGGCCGACGCCTTCTTGCCGTGCCAGAGATACACGTCAAACAGCCACGCCTTGCCTGGCCGACGCCGCACCGAGCCCGTGCTGCAGCCTTGCAGCGGCTCCGAGAGGCTCGCCGCCACGAACGACTCGGACAGATTCCGAACGAGTTGTATCAGACCGTTGGGCAATGGTGCCGCTGTCGTCGGAGACGCCGCTCCACTCGCCTTGCTGTTGTTGTTGCTGCTGTTGTTCGATGAGGGCGGCTCGCTCGGCCCGCGCGGCAGAGCGAGCGAGAGCGAGAGCTTGCCGCCGGCTCCTGCTTTGCTCGGGATCGAGAGGCTCGGAATGACCTTGGCTGTCGCGCCGCTCGCAGAGCTCGACAACGACGACGGAGATGAGACCGAGTTGGTGCCCGACGTGCGCTTCGACGACGATGGGATGCCCGACGTCGATGCAGACACGATCGCGCCGCCACTCGCCGCATACTTCTTCCGTGACGATGAAGAGGTCGAAGAGCCTGACGATGACGATGACGATGACGTAGAGGAGGAGGAAGAGGAGGACGAAGAAGCAGAGGTCGACGACGATGACGACGACGGCACCGTGGGAGTTGAGGACGACGACGGCGGTGGGTAGAGGTGCGCCCACACGACGCAGTCGGTGCTCGCGAGCCGGATGATGTCGCCCACGACGATGGCCGTCGGCTGGATGAAGAGGCTGTCGGTCCTGTCGGCCGTGAACTTCCACCCGTACACGGCTCCCTTCTGCGCGCTGGCCATCGCGCTCGAACCCAAGCCCGACGCTGGCGGCCCCGAAGAGCCCGACGCCGACGAGCTTGTGGTCGTCGAGGCGTTGGAAGCTGCCGGCGGCGTGGTGGTTGTGCTCGCCGTGCTGGTACCATTACCACTGCTGCTCGAGTTTGCCAGAGCGGGATTCGAAGGCGCCGGGTTCGAGGAGGTGCTCGATATCGCGCCGGTCAGGTTGGAAGACGACAGTGGCGAGCTCAGCAGCAGCAGGCTCGACGATGAGGTCGCCGATATCGTGGGGTTGGATACGAAGTGGTGCAGCGCCGGCGGCCGAGACTCGATCGACACCGTGTTCCCCATCGTGGACGAGAGCGCACGATCGAGATATGAGTTGCGACACGGCACGACACGACACCACACACACACGATATACGATGAGGGCGATGAGATCGATCTATCTAACAAGCTATCTGGCTCGGTCTCGTAGCTCGATATCGTTCGTGCGCTACGCTCGCTCAGCTGCTTCACTCTCAATTGAATCGTCTAATCCGTACGATATCGTTTGTAAGCAAGCACTCTCGCTCGCTCAATCTCTCTCGCTCAGGCTGCTGCGTGCAAGTTACCTCACCGTCGTCGTAGCGCAACAATGACACACGCAGCTACAACAACTGACTCACTGATTCACTCGCTCACTCACACGTTGGATACGAGACTCGCTGGCGTGGCACTCTATCTATCTATCGCCGTCCAACAACACAAGTAGTTGTTCGAATATCGATGATATCGGCTCTCGGATGGCGTTGACGTTCGATATCGCCTCGCCACCCAGTGTACGATCTGATCCACGAGCCAGACACCAATACACAGCTCGATGCTTCGAAGCTAGCAAGCTCTCTCTCTCTCTCTCTCTCTCTCTCTCTCTCTCTCCCTCTCGATATCGCTCTAACTATCTAGCCCTAACAACTTGTTTCTTGCGCTTAGTGCGGCGGAGACGGAAAGCAAATGCGACAGCGGAAAGCAAGCACCCACGCAGCAACAGCAGCGTAGTGGTGGCAGTCGGTGTGTGCGAAGGAAGGAAGGAAGGAGAAGCAGCAGCGAGAGCAGTGAGTGTGTGTGTGTGTGTGTGTGTGTGGTTTTGTGTGGCCTTGTGAGCAAAAAGCTCGTCTCGCTCGGCGCGTTCGAACGCACCAACGAGGCGCCGCCGAAGGATTGGGATCCCTACGCCGCTGCCGCTGCTGCTGATCCGCGCCCTACCCGTGCTCCATCGCTCACCGCGAGGGCCTCCCGCGAGACCCAGAGTGCTCTCGGTAGTGACGAGAGTCGTCTGGTTGCG
>ERZ778026.1884-NODE-1884-length-24338-cov-90.109130_pt1 | contig 24338 bp, 16 predicted proteins | sample MGYA00375756_ERZ778026 | MGnify/ENA primary metagenome ERZ778026 (study PRJEB29350, sample SAMN05389820) | bioreactor metagenome | isolation source: Ammonium sulfate bioreactor | place: South Africa: University of Cape Town | collected 2014-02-18 ... | reverse complement strand
CCTTAGTATAATTAATATAGATAACTAACTCACATCTGTTTGCATTTTTTTTAATTAAATTTTCTGTAAATGACTCTAATAGATAATCCGCTAGTGTCGACCGTATGATTAGCAGCACTACTTAGTTTGATAAATAAACTGTCATACTTGACCTGGTTTAAACATTAAGTTTCTTTAATATAAAGTGCAAAGTATTTACTGCATTTGTCTGTCATTTAAAAGTTAAACAAAATGCTCCTAGATTTTGTTATTCAACTATCAAAAATAGTCTTACTTCTATTTATTATATTCGGAACATTTGGCAATATATTCAATCTCTTAATTTTTACTCGTCCAGCACTCTTACGATCGGCATGTACTCTTTATTTTATAGCTGCATCAATCGACAATCTTCTTGCTCTTTATACAGCCGTATTATTGCGACTTATGACCGACGCATTTGCAATTGACATCGGATCCATATCGAATCCTCTTTGCAAAGTACGAGTCTATGTTGGTTATATAGCTCTTTCGCTTTCACCCTATTGCTTCATCTTGGCATGTTTCGATCGATACTGTTCGAGTTCAACATCAGTTCAATTACGTTCATGGAGTAATAGAAAAACGGCAAAGAAATGCATATTGGGTGCAATTATCGCATCACTTGTTCTATATTCACATATACCAGTAGGTTTTAAACTAGAAAAACTTGGTTCAGCAATTGTTTGTTATCCTCAATCGGGCGTCTACAATTTCTTCTGGCGAATATCTTACATAGTTATCTATTGTTTTGCTCCGTGCATATGCATGGCTGTCTTATGTCTATTGACAATATTCAATATTCGTCGACAATCGAAACAAATTCAACCGACTTCGATGTCGACGACGACTTCAGCTGCGATGTCGACTGCAGTACGTCTCAGTCGTACACATCGTCGAATCGATCGAAATCTCGTTCAAATGTTATTCACACAAGTTTTAAGTCAATTGCTTTTCATTCTACCATTTGCCATTGTTAGTCTTGCAGAATTATTTGTCGATACAACTACACAAGCATTTATCGTTTCCAAACGATTCTTTACGATTCCTTTATTTGCGAGTTATGCAACGAGCTTTTATCTTTACACAATGTCATCACCAGTTTATCGAAAGGAATTTTTAAGTATAGTTTCATGTGTTAAACAAACGTACGAACGTGGACGAACAGTTGCTTCCAGTCTATCAATGTGTAATTCATAAGAATCAATTTCTTATTCTCGACAAAATGAAGAAAAAAAACACAACCTAAACGATTCAATTTTATTTTCATTTCGACGTCTCTATTATTTTTTTCTGCGCGACAAGTACATTTTTCATATACTTGAGAAAGCCAAAATTGTATTTGTTAAAAGCATCAATCAATATATAAAAAAAATATGTGCAAATTATACGTTTCTTTCTTTTTTTTTTGAAATCGAATACAAAGTATAAATTGTACAGTGAAAAAATTTATTTACGTTTCGATTGTTTATTTTGCATTCGTTCACGTTCGCGTTCGGCACGACATTCTGAACAATCTGAACCGCTCGAATAACGTCGGTCATATGATGATAATGTTGATTGATGTCGAAAAGTTGCTGCTGCTGTTGTATTTTTACTTGACATTGCTTGTTTTGTTGCGTGTAAACGAGTTGGATTTAAATAGACTTGTTCATTTTCATCATCGCTCGAATCATCGACAAGAGCCGATGACTTACTTTTCGAAATTCGATAGATTTTCGAAACTTTTAATTTTGTACCCTTGTATTTTAATAATTCGTTGACATCGGTATTTTGAACAAGACCGTGAATACCTTGATTTTGTCCGGCGTCAAGTGCCTTCGATGACGATGCATTAATTTTGTTTTCTTTAGTGTCTCTTATGCCAGCGTGTTTTGATGTTGTTGTCGTCGTCGTTGTCGTCGTGGTCGTGCCTGTTTGAAAATTTTTTGCTGCTCCTGGATGACTAATACTCTTTGAAGCATTTACAGTCGAATAATACCCTTGATTCGGTTGATAATATTGAAATTGTTGAGCTAACGGATGATGCATTGGTATTTGCCCGACACCACCATTTGCAATCATAGGCATCATCATTGCCATAGGTGGAGGCGGTAAACCAGCGGGTGGTTGACGAAAGTTTCGTGCTGCATTCGCTGGATGATGTCCGTATTGATAGGGAACAGCTGCGACATATCCAATGGGCATAGACACACCTGATTTATTTGGATGCGGTGCATAGGGATACTGTTGCATAATCAAACGTGAAAATTCGTCTCAATTCCGTGTGTCTTTTGAGTGAAATAAGAAAAATTTCAAAAGAAAAATTGAAAAACATTGTCGTCAATAATAACGAACGATCGACACTAATGGTGTAAATGAGATTAGTTGAACTGCTATTTTTTTATTTGCAGACAAATACATGCCCCTACAGTTTGTACGTGAGATACTATTTGCCAATGTCCTTTTTTATACTTTTCTCAGGTTTTATTTGTTTCATATGAAAAAAAAAATTTTTCCTTCTTTTATTTACAAATCTGTCTCAAATTACTAATTTTCTTATTCATTCTTCTTTTTTTTTCTTTATTAAAAAAAAATTGCGTACAAATAATAAACTATTTACATATACACATGCATATACGTATAGATGTAATAACGTGATCGATTGTCAATAACATCGAGAAATAATTTGGTTTCCCTCTATCCTTGTTTCATTTCATTTAAATGGTTTCGTTTCTGAAGTTCGTTTTCAACACTCGTAGACTTTTTTCTTGTTTTACATGACTGCAATCACTTTTTTCTCTTTTTCATTAATATTTTTGCTTTTCTCCTTTTTTTTCGGACAATTTTATGGAGATTTTTCTTTCTCTCTTTCTTTCTTTCTCTTCTGTTCGTTTAATTCTTTTCAAGGCTGTCAACGACATCGACTGATTAAAAAAACTCTTCTCTCAGAGTTTTTTCTTCTTCTAGATTCAACATCGAAATATTCCGATACTATTGAATCTACCAAATAATAACAATAACAGCAATCTCTCATCGTCACTATTGAAGTCAGAGAAACATCAAAGCAAACGTTTTCTGATTCGAATGAAGTACAAGATTTTGTTCTTCGTATTTCTATTTGGTCAATTGACTGGTAAATAGATTTTTATATTCGGTAATTATCTTGTAATTACTATGTTAAATTTGTCTATAGAATCGATTCATGCACAGACTTGCTATACATCAGCATGGACTAGTTGGGCCTGCGATGTGACATGGTATGTAAATTGATAGTTGTTATTTCAAATAAGTGGAAAAAAATTAATTTTTGATTTGTTTTCTAGTGGAAACGGTACTTTTATACGAGTAAGAATGAAAAAAAAAACTTTCTGTTTGTTGCTTAGCATCAAAATTGATTACTAATTTAGACAAGAAGCTGTACAACAAGCGCACTTGATTCATGTTCCACCTGTTGGGAAATGCCTGGTTTATCAACTCAAACAGAAACATTACCTTGTGTTCGTAATCCGTGTCCATATTGTACATGGACGAATTTTACCGTTTCCGGATGTTCATCAACCTGTAATACAGGTTTTCGTTTACGTTCACGTCAATGTTTAACTGGCTCAGGTCAATTATGTGGTACTTGTGATGGATCTGATGTTATATCAGAAGTTTGCACGGATTTACCAGCGTGTCCTGGTGTGTGATTGTTTATTTATTTAGTTGACAAAAGAAACAAGAATGTTTTTCTTTCTCTCTCTCTCTCTATTGAGTACAGATGCATGTCCAGCGAATACTCATATCGAAAGAAACTACACTGATTGTGGTTTGACTTGTCAAAATCGAAATGGTACTGGAACTTGTTCGATACAAACTGTTGGATGTGTTTGCGATCCTGGTTATTTTCGAAATGGAAACAATGGTCCATGTGTAAAAGAATGCGATTGCGGTTGTTTGGATTCGAATTCAGCGTATCATGCTGTAAGAATTCGTTTGCATTGTTTTTTATAAATCGAATTCTTGTTTAGGTCGGCGAACGATGGAATGGAACATGTACGAGTTATATTTGTAATCGAGGTGGTATCATTCAAGCACTCGGAACGATCTGTAATATTAGTAAGTAAACATTGTTAAATGTACTAAAAGAAGAAAAAAAACATTTTTGTTTCTTTTTTTTTTGTAGGTGTCATACCTCCACAAAGTAAGTTTTGGTACTGTTTGAGTATGATTTTGTCTAAAATTGGAATTTTTAACTAAAAGCAAATGGTAATTGGAGCGATTGGCAAGATCCAACGCCCGTAGTTTGTTCAGCTACTTGGTAAATATCATTATTTTTTCCTTTTCTAATTTCGTATTTATTTATTTATTTTAGTGGTAATGGTACTCGACCACAGTGAGTTAATTGGTGCCCGTTGATTTCTTTGTTGACCTACTTTTCTCGAAAATTTAGATATCGAACATGTCAAGGTACACAAGGTGGTGGCGCCTATTGTTCTGGTTCAGGTGTACGATTAGTTGATTGTACGACGGATATCATATGTCCAGGCACAGATACTTGGAGTGGCTGGTCAGAATTTAGTCCGTGTAGTGCCACATGTGGCAATGGTACTCGAGTAGCCTATCGAAACTGTACGCCATCAGCAAATGCTGCATTAGCTGGTTCGTCGACTTGTGGTAACGATTCAAGCGTTAGTATAACTAGTTGCTATGCTGGAGCTTGTCCAGGTACGAAATTTTGTTGCTCTTTTTAAGAATGAATGAATGAATTTATTTCTTCATTTGATTTTAGTTAACGGTGCATGGACACCATTTAGTTCGTATTCAACATGTTCAGCAATTTGTGCGAATGGTGTTCAAGCTAGTTATCGAGAATGTCGAAATCAAACGTCGGGTGGTTTAACATGTACAGGCTATGGTTTACAATTTCAAAATTGTTCAGGATTTAATGATTCTTATCAATGCACTGGTTTGTATTTAAATCGAAAAATGAAATTTATCTTGTATAATAATTTCTATTAGCAATTGGATATTGGAGTAATTGGACTAGTTTATCGACTTGTTCAGTATCATGTGGAATCGGGTATCAATATCGAACGCGACAATGTTTAGGCGCAGGTTTTGGTTGTGTTGGCGAAGCAATTAGTACAACAACTTGTGATACAAATGTAACTTGTCCTGGTGTGTTCAGATGATTATTCAATTGGAAATGAACAACATTTACTTCTGTTTTCTCGTTTCTAGTTGATGGGACTTGGACAGCATGGACTACTTGGTCATCTTGTCCAGCAACGTGTGGTACAGCAACTATTTATCGTATGTTATTAATAAGAAGATAGTTGATGAGGAAATGATGCCTATTTGTTTGTTAGGAACACGTAATTGTAGTGGTGCATCAAATGGTGGAGTGTGTTATGGTTCTGCAGTAGATACTCAACTATGTGATACGAATATTAGCTGTTCAAGTTAGTCGATAGAATTCTTATGTTTTGAGCAAATTTTTGCCTATTTATTTTTTTAGGTTTTTCCGAAGATCCAAGTAAAATTCGACAATCATATTTATTTGTTTATTTTTCATCACTTTTTCTTTTGTTAAATTAGTTAATGGTGGCTATGAGGATTGGTCGAGTTGGAGTAGTTGTTCGAGTACCTGTGGTCAAGGTACACAAGTGCGAACGAGGTTCAACAAATTCGATTTAATTTTTCTAATTATTCAATCAAAAATCTTGTCATGTCTAGATCGTGTACAAATCCAGTACCAGCAAATGGTGGTAATTTCTGTCCTGGAGCTCCTATTGAAGCTCAATCTTGTAATTCAAGTCAATTGTGTCCGATTGATGGCAACTGGGTAGCTTGGTCCAATTGGTCAGATTGTAGTGGAACATGTGGAACTGGCACAAGATCACGAACAGTAGATTCAAAGAGAATGATGCAACGAAACAAGATTAATGATTTCTTTTGTTTAGCGTCTATGTGCAAATCCTCCGCCAGCCAATGGTGGTCAACAATGCGAAGGTTCAGCTGTTGACATTCAAGATTGTACGACGAATATTGAGTGTCCTGTCGATGGCGTTTGGGGAGATTGGTGTATGTGAATGAAACGAAATTTTTGAGCAATAGAAACAAAAGAAAAAACTGAATTATTTTAGCTTTGACTGTTTCATGTTTTGGTATCTGTGGTACTGGTGTAGAAATCTATACACGAAATTGTACGCAACCGATAGCCGGTGGACTTATTTGTGCAGGTCCAACGAAAGACGAACGAGCTTGTAATCTGAGTCGACCATGTCCAAGTATGAATGAGGTTTAATTGAGAAAAAAAAACGAACATTTCGAATGTTTAGTCAATGGTGATTGGAGTAGTTGGAGTAGTTTTACAACGTGTAGTGTTACTTGCGGTGTTGGAACTTATTCTCGAGTAAAAAAACGTTTTTTAGTTGAATACTATCTAATAAATATCGAATTTAGGTTCGTGAATGTAATAATCCAGCACCATTATACGGTGGAGATCTTTGCGTTGGTCCAGCATTGGAAACCGCTTATTGCTTAACAAATGTTTCTTGTCCTAGTAAATTTCGTTCAACCCTCAAAAAAACAAAAAATTAATAAATTGATGCTATTTTTTAGTCGATGGTGGATGGACTAGTTGGAGTTCGTGGACAAATTGCTCATTGAATTGTTCAGGTGGCATACAGACGCGAACAAGGTATAATTCGACTAATGAATATATTTTTCTGTTAACTGAATAACTCAATTATTCAATAGAAATTGTTCGAATCCAACACCAGCAAATAATGGTGCACCCTGTGTTGGTTCAAGTTATCAATATCAAACGTGTAATGACGATGTTCCTTGTGTCGTTTGTAAGTGAAAGGGAATATTCAAAAAAAAAAACTAATAAAATTTTATCTTTCAGTGATTACGGGCGATCCAGGTAGAGTTTTGAAATGAGAGTGTCATCTTTTTTTGTTCATGCTTAATCAATAGTAAATGGAACGTGGGGTAATTGGTCAGTATGGGGACCCTGTTCAGGCACTTGTGGTAATGGAAGTCAAACAAGTAAGCAAATGAAATTTGAGTAAGTTTATGTGAGAAAAACAAAATTTTATTCTCCTCAGGATATCGTAACTGTTCGGGACAGTATAATGGCGGTGTGCCATGTATCGGTGCTAGTATTGAGTATCAAACGTGTGCAACTGGTGTTACGTGTCCAATTGATGGTGGTTGGTCGGATTATACCAGTTATGGACCATGTTCAGCAACGTATGAAATTAAAAACAAAAAACTAGGAAAACGAACTGTTTCTTCTAGATGTGGTAATGGTACACATGTACGTACACGTAATTGTAATAATCCTTATCCACAATACGGAGGTTCACAATGTGTTGGTGATTCGAAACAAGTCGAAACTTGTGCATCGAATGTGACTTGTCCAAGTAAAATGAAATGATTAGAGAAAAATGAAGCATATACGCATATTTCAGTTGATGGTGGTTGGTCAACTTGGGCTGAATCTCCCTGTTCATCAACATGTGGAATTGGCTATCGTGTTCGTCAACGGTAAATGAAATTTAATTTACAAAAAAAACAAACAAATAAATTAAATCGTCTTTATAAAATTAGAAATTGTTCGAATCCAACACCGCAATTTGGCGGTACGTTTTGTATTGGCTCAGCCATTGATACTATTCTTTGTAATGTTTCAAATGTTACTTGCCCAAGTAAATTTCTCACTTAAATCTTTCGACAAAAGAAAATAATTGTCATGAAATTTCCTAGTTATGGGAACTTGGGGTGACTGGATAAATGCAACCAGTTGTTCAGTAAGAACACGCATTGATCATTTAGATATTTGTATCTCAATATGTTTCGATAGGCTTCATGTGGCTATGGTATTCGTGTACGTAATCGAACATGTCTTCCACTTGGCACAACCAATTGTGTTGGCAGTTCAGTGCTCGTCGAAACATGTGACTCAGGTTTTACTTGTGCAAGTATGTGATTTCGATTTTAGACTGTTTCGAAATTGATACAAATATTTTATTTTATATTTTCAGCACCAGCACCATGGAATTCCAGTAAGTTCCTTTTATCGACATGTCAACTAATCTAAATTCGATCTATAGCGAATGGTAATTGGAGTGACTGGTCGGATTGGTCATCATGTTCAGTTAGTTGTGCCAATGGTACACAATATCGAACAAGGTAAAAACAAAACATTACGATATGAAAAGAAAAATCTTTTGTTAATTTGAAAAGAGCTTGTAATAATACGACACCAGCTCAAGGCGGATCGGCATGTCGTGGCGATCCTCTCGAAATTCAAGCTTGTCAAACAGATGTAGCTTGTCCAGTCAATGGCAATTGGTCGGCATGGTCGAGTTATTCACCTTGCAGTACAACTTGTGGTCCTGGTATTCGAACACGAGTTAGTTGACATTCAAATCTTGAGTTTAGTATTCAATTGACGATGCATTCATTTAGATTCGAGCATGTAATAATACAGATAATTTTAATGAATTATGTATTGGTCCAGCTATGGAAACAGCTGTTTGTAATGCAAATAGTACATGTCCTCGTGAGTTGAAATAGATAATGAGAAGATACACGTAAATATAAATATTTTGTTTAATTAAACGTTTTAGGTGCCGGTGTTTGGCAACCTTGGTCGAATTGGAGTACGTGCAGTGGTAGTTGTGGTACTGGAATTCAAGTTCGGTACGAGATGTTTACAATTTGTCACACGTGCTAATAAACATATATGATTGATTTTCAGTACTCGTTTTTGTAATGTAACAGCTGGCGGTGAACAATGTTCGGGTTCAACAATTCAAAGTCAACTTTGTGATACGACAGTTGCTTGTCCAGGTTGAATGATCAAACGTCATATTTCTTTTATTTGAAAATTTTCTTGATTTATACTTTAGTCGATGGAGGATGGAGTGATTGGGGAGAATGGACTGATTGTTCGTCGGGTACATGTAGCACTGGTACACGATATCGTTATCGAGAATGTGATAATCCATTGCCTTCGAATGGGTAAATTCAAAAAGACAAATCGTCAATTGTTTGTATTTATGTGTTTGATTTCTTAGTGGACAACTATGCCCGGGCTCGACAATGGAAACTATGCTTTGCAATGGTACAGCAGTTTGTCCGATAGATGGTAATTGGGCAGCATGGACTGATTGGACAGCATGTTCATCAACATGTGCGGGCGGTCGTCGTTATCGATATCGAAATTGTACAGAACCAGCGCCATCCAATGGTGGTATATCGTGTGTTGGAGCATCGGTTGAAGTCGATGGCAGTTGTGGAAATACTACTTGTGGTATGTTGAGAAATGATTTGAGATTGATGAATTTTTCTTTTCTGATATTTAGGCGCCAATCCATCGCTTCGTAAGTTTTCGAAATAGAACAAAGCAAATGTTTGAAATTGATTTTGACTGATTAATAATTTAGCCATTGGTGTTTGGAGTGATTGGCTCACATGGTCAAGTTGTGCTGCAACATGTAAGATTATTTTATCTTTTTGGAAAAATATTTATTCGAAGTTTTTTTGTTTTGTTTTTAGGTGGACTTGGTATTCGTCGACGAGTAAATCCAAACAAAACTTTTATCAATTATCCTGTTTTTCTGTTCTCTCGCTAGATTCGAACGTGTAATACTACTGGTCTGCCTTGTGTTGGTTCGAATTATGAACTGGAAACGTGCAATTCAACAATTCCTTGTCCTGTCGATGGAGTTTGGGGAGATTGGAGTAATTATACAACATGTACGGCATCGTGTGGGCAAGGTATTCGAACACGAACTCGACTCTGCACGAATCAAGCTTATGGCGGTCAGACCTGTTTCGGTTCGGCAGCACAAACAGAATCGTGTAGTTCGAATGTCAGCTGTCCAGGTTCGTGTTCAATATATCGAACAAAAAAGAAACGAAAAAAGTGCCTTTTTTTTCTCTAGTTGATGGTCAATGGACAACGTGGAGTTCAGCTAGTCCATGTTCGACTACATGCGGTACTGGATATGTACGTGTTTGCTATTTATTTGTTGGTATTGCGAATAAATTTTGCTCGTTTTTAAGACGGTTCGTACACGTTCGTGCACACAAATCGTTTCGACATTTGGCGGTGCTCTCTGTCCAGGTTCAGCTTTTCTCTATGAAACATGTTCATCTCCGCAAAATTGTTCAAGTAAATTCTCTTTCATATTTGTTTTGTCTTCTGAACTCGAATGAATATTTTTAAATAGTCGACGGATCATGGAGTGCATGGGCACCTTGGTCATCATGTACAGCAACGTGTGGCAAAACAGCACGAAAATATACAACTCGAACTTGTAGTAATCCAGCGCCCTTATACGGTAAATAGATCGAAACAAAAATAACGACATTGTTGTTATTTTCTTCTTCGCAGGTGGTTACGGTTGTGAAGGCGTTGGAATCAATATAACAAACTGTACTGAATTAGCTGATTGTCCAGGTAGAAAGAATTTCGATTGACAATTTGTTATTTGAAGATCTTTTTCAATTGATTTCAATTAGTTTGTTCATCGAATGAAGTTTATGTCAATTCAACGAGTCCGACATGTCCAGCACTTTGTTCGAATCCATCTGACACGACATGGTGTGGAACGACACCAGGTTGTCTATGTCGATCACCGTACGCTTGGAGTGCAGCGAAGAATGCTTGTGTTCTATGGTGCGATTGTGGTTGTTACGGCAAAGATAATGCTAAACATGCAGTACTTTTTTCTTATCACTCTCAAAACAAGCAAAACAAACTTTTGAATTGATTTCTTCTAGCTCAATTCTATTTGGCAAGAAGATGGTTGTAATGTATATCAATGCATCGCATCCAACAGTAGTTCAGATCCGAATCCGTTACCAGTTTTAACCAGTAGTAACTGTTCGAGTACGATTTTGTTCTGATTACTTGATATTCAATTAGTAAAAACTATTTGTTTGTTTTCTATTATCAAATAGATTGTTCGTTTTATTCTTGGTCAACTTGGTCGACATGCAGTGTTACATGTGGTCAAGGTACTCAAACACGTAATCGATCGTGTTTATATTTGAATACGAACACGCCATGCAGTCGTTGTTCGGGCGATAGTGTTCAAACACAAGTCTGCCAACAATCCGCTTGTGAAGGTCAGTTTTGTTCTTCGAATTAATAAATTTAGTTTTTTTTTCGTTTTTTCTAGTTTGTCAATTGGGTCCATACGTAGCAGCGACTGATTGTTCGAAAACATGTGGTAATGGCACACAAGCAATGAATCGAACGTGTCTTAATATTGCTGATACAAGCTCATCGGTTCCTACAACTTGTTCAAATCCGAGTATTTGCGGAACGTATAATGCTTCAACGCGAAATTGTAATCCCGATGTTTGTATAAGTAAGTATTTTCATTGACAAACGATGAGAATAGAAGTTATGAAATTGAATATTTTAGTTTGTACGTGGTCAGCTTGGGCTAATTCACGATGTTCGGTTACATGCGGTACAGGAACGTATACACGACAACGTTTCTGTCAGGATCAATTTTCAAATAACTGCACGAATTGCACACCGAATAGTGATACAGTCGGTACTCGGCCATGCTACTATCCGAATTGCACAAGTAGAATTTGATGACATAATTTTCTTGCAAAACAAAAATCATTTTGTTTCGTCTTAGGTCGTCGACGACGTAGTGTTATCGAATGGCTCTCATCATGGTTCGAAGCTTAATGACAAAGTTGAGATATATATATATAAGTATTTCATAGATTGACTATTATTATCTTTTAAATGTTTATTTTCTTCTGTGTGTGTGTCTATTCAAGTTTTTTTTTTCTTAACTTTATTTTTCTTTACAAACTAATACTTGAAAAAAATTCATATATTTTTTTTATTCGATTCAATAAAATATTTTTTTTCAATCGTGAATATAATATTGTCCATACAAATTTTGCTTCGATTATTCTTCAAGTATCCATCATACTGTTTTTTACCTTGAACCATGTTTTAACACTGCAATGAAATACGAAGGTAATGTGAAAAAGTGCACGTATATTTTTCTTCCGTTCTTATCTGTCCCACCCATCATCTTTCCCATTTTTCTGTCCCATTCGTTAATCAAAATAAGAAGTAATTAACCCTAAATTACCCACATATTTTGACGGCGTTTTCTACAAGGATTTCTTTTCTTACTTAATATCAAAATCTAAATAAAATTGAATCAAGGCTGACCTATTGATTATTTTCAATACTCATTTTACCAGTAGTTGTGAGTGATACAATTTTTGAATACCTTTCATATGAATATATATTAATTATACGGACGCCATTTTTGAATACTAAGTTTGTTAATTTATAATAATTAATTTATTGTATTTTTTTTCGCTTAATCTTCAGGCTCTTACCATCATTTCATTTCCAATATGTAATTAACTTTCGAAGGTTTCATCTTATTTTTCAAATTAATGCGAATGAAAACAAACATGACGAAAATAAAAAACAAAGGTAGGAGGTAATAGCTATTTGGACGTATAAATACGAAGGTAAATCGTCATTGAAATTCATTTCTTCAATCGTCTAAAGGTTTGCTAGGCTATTGATTACTTACTAAAATGGGAAGAAATATTCTCAATTCGGTCTATGTTATTATGTTAATCATAGGAATGGTACCAAAGGAAGTAGAACCACGTACTACAATTCATTTTCGATAAAATTATATAATAATGATATAACTTCTAGCAATAGTTTAAATGGCCATATGATTGTGAAACTAATTCATTGTCTAAATTATCCTCATTTTATAACATGAGTTCCTACAAAGTAAACTACAATACTGATATTCACAGTCTAGCATATATTTGACCATAAATATTCTTGAGAAAACATTCTGTTTCACTCATATTGTGGAATATTTGATACATCAAACACATAATCAATGATCATAGAGTAATACTAAAACAAAACTTCGCTGAAAATTATTCAAGTCAAATAGTTAATTAAAAAATAGTTTACTAATCAAAGATTTACTTGAAGTCATTTAAATAGTAGAACACAGTTTTTCTAAATATCATACAATTATTACTTTTGACAAGTGATATTTTACAATTGAAATAAGTTCGAGACAGAATAGATGAAATAGATGAATACAACTTTCCTATCAAAGATTTACAAATTATTTATACTAAGAATAACTATTGAAATCGAGGATATACAACGAAATATATTCTAATACTTGAATCGAACATTTATCGTAATGATTCATAAAGTTATTTCATGCTTAAGAGCTATTTCAATGAAACTCATTGAGTTATCCTCTTCGAAATAGTCGAACGAAATTCTTTTACATAGCATTAATTTTACACCTATTCCCAAACGCACTATGACACTGAAAGCAATTTACGATTAATTACTAATATAGTTGAACAGAATTCTACTAGTAATCATATACATCCTATCTAAAACTAATATAAAAGGAAAATAGAATAAATTAATTTTCAATGCAAGACGAATACTCGAACAGAACTCTAATGAAAGATATTCGTTTATTTTAAGTAAGAAAGTCAAATCCATAGATGCAACAGTTTGAGTCAAAATGACTAACATATCGGAATATGATCATGATGAAAATCATTCAATGGTTATTCTGTAATAATAATAAAAGTAATAAGAAAATAAATCGAGTTCAAGTAAATAATATACTTGAATGAGATTCTACTCGCAATTATTCAGTTTCTATCAGCAATCAAGAGAAATATGAGAAATCAAGGATTCAGATTAAAACAACTAGCATAGCTGAATAGTATTCTATTAGAACTGAGTCATTTGCTATCTCGAACGAAAACAAATGTAACAAAGAAGGAAATTGCATAAAAATGAATAAAATATTTCAACTGAACTCTTATGAAACTAATTCGTTTTCTATTTATAAACGAGGTCTATGTCAAAAATCGAAGAAAATCAATAAGAAAAACCAACATATTTGAACGGAATTTTCTTGATAATGATTCGTTTTCTATTGATACACGAGACCTATATTAAAATAGAAGAAAATAAATCAAAAGTAATCAATATATTTGAACGAAATTTTCTTATTAATGATTCGCTTATTATTCATACAAGAAACACAAATGAAAATAACAGACATTGAATCGAATTGATAGAACATAATTGTCTAGGTCTGTTCTTTCAACAATTCGCCCATTATTTGTAAGATGCATGAATAATAAAATGAATAAAATTCAATATGAATCACTAAGATAGTTGAACGAAATTATGCTCCAAACAGTTCATTTATTACATGACAAACCAACGCGAAGACAAATGCGCAAGTAATTTAGTTAAAATAAGTTAGATATTTGTATAGAACATTGATCAATGTAATTCTTTTGCTATTAATAACCAAGGCATATGCAAAAATACAACAAAATTTAGTTAAAGTGAATAAGATTTTTGAATAGAATTATGGTGAAAATGATTCGCATTTTATTTCTAATGAGGACAATTATGGTGGTTCATTGAAATGATTCAAAGTCTCTAAGATATACAAACAGAATTCTTATAGATAGCATTTTTCTATTACTTACTACTAGCAACTATATGAATATGTGCAATATGATAACTAAATGAAACAAATATTTGAATTCAACTTTAGTACACATTATTCGTTTGCTATTTCAAATCAATACATAAGTGAAATTCTTCTACAATTGACTCGAACTTATAGGGAGATATGAACAGATCTTTAATGAAAATAATTCATTTAATATTTATTATATCGATAAATATGAAAATAGAATATATTAAACGATAGTAATTTAGTTATTTGAACTTCAATCTGGTGAAAATGATTTGTTTATTGTTTGCAACAAAGATGTAAGTCGAAATGAAAAAGAATTAAATCGAAATGAATGAGATATTTGAACAAAACTATGTTGAAAATTATTTTATTGTTATTTGTAACGAGGAAATGTACAAACGTAGAGTAAATCAGATTATTATGAGCTCAATATTCGAATACAATTCTACTGAAAACAATTCACATGTTGTGTGCAAAGATACAATCTCAGAAACTGAGAGCTTTTCAATTGAACTAATTAAAATACATGGGCAAAACATTTTTAGAAATAATTTATTTTTTATTTTCTGAGGTAGATATATGCAAAAATAGAAGACGTTGAATTGAAGTGATCGAAAAAATTGAACATACATCTACTGCAAATGATTCAATTCTCATGTGTTAAAATTCATTTGTGAAAGTAGTCAAAAGAGAATCAAAGTGAATAGAATACCTCAACAAAACTCTTATAGAGATGATTTATTTGTGATTGAAAAGACAGATCATTGTTGAAAGGAGACAAATTATATCGAAACGTTTATGATATTAGAACTTTACTCTAATATAAATGATTCATTTATTATTTTCATTGCAGTAACACATAAGAATGTAAAAAAATAAATAAGATGGAGTGAAATATTCGAAGAGAACTTTTCTGAGAATGGTTCGTCTGTTATCTGAGAGACGATATATTTCAAAATTGGACGTAACTAACTATCCACGATATAGTTACTTGAATGATCGTTTAATAGCAACAATTCTTTTATTATTTCGAAATAAAATAAATAGACAAAACGAAAGAAATTGAGTCAAGATAGAGATGATAGTGGGACGAATACATGATTTTGGAATTGGTTCATTTGTTGTTTGCATAAAAAATAGATATGAAAGTGAAATATATTAATAGAAGATGATATGACGATATTTGAACATAGATTTGATGAAAATTTTGTATCTACTATTTGAAACGAAGAGTATCATAAAATAAAAAAAGATTGTATCAAAGTAACTAAAATATATGAACTGAACTCTTATGAAAATGATTCTTTTCTTATTGATAGATAGGATAAAATATGAATATAGAAGAAATTCATTCAAAGTAAATCAAATATGTGAATCACATTGTACTAACAATCATTCGTTTGTTATATATTGCAGGAACTAATTTACAAATGAAAGAAATAACGAGCAAAGAGACTAATATATTTGAAAAGTATATTGGTGAAATTAATTCGTTTGTCTAGTTGAAAACACCTTCTCAAGCGAATGCAAGTAATTGATTTACAATGCCTCTAGTATGTGAACAAGAATCTGGTTACAATAGTTTCTTTCTTGTGTACTGCAAAAACAAATAGAAGAAAAGAAATAATTAAATCGGTAATGAACGGAATATGCGAATTCATTTGTACTAAGATGTTTCATATGTTATGTGCGACTAAGAAGATATGAATATGGACAAAATAGTATGTAAACTATCATAATAGTTATATAGAGTCGAAACGTTTAAAACAATTCGATTATGACTAACGAACAAGATTATGGTAAATTAGTAGAGATTCTATTCTAGTTGTTGCAATATATGAACTGAAATTTTCTATAAATGATTTACTTATCATCTATAAGTTGGATATTTTCAATAAGGAAGGAATTTCTATCGAAGCGACTATGATATTTGAACATTACTATAATCAGAGTTATTCATCTAATATTTAGAATGATGAAAAAAGTGAAAATCAATGAAATTAAGTCGAAATGACTCTTATATTTGAAATGAATTCTGGTGAAAAGAATTCGTTTATTATCTGCAAACGATGACACATATGAAATTGGAGAAAATTAAACAAAATTAGTGAAGATATTTGAATATTATTCTATTAAAATTTGTTTAATTTCAATTTATAATGGTACAGAACTCGAAAAATGAACATAACTAAAAGGAAATGAATAGAGTACTAGAACATAATTCTACTAGAAATAATTCGATTGATATTTGCTAGAGATTAGATATATGAAAATGGAGGAATTTAAATCGAAATGATGAGAATAGTTGACTAGAATTTTGATGAGATTTATTCATTTATTATTTTTGAATGGAAGTAAAATATGAAAATTGAAGCAATTGAATGAAAATGAAGAGCATTGATGAACAAAATTTTGCTAATAATCATCCATTGAGCACTCCTTACTAAGAAATATGTTGCAGTAACAGAAACTAAGTCGAAATGATTGAAATAGTTGAATTGAATTGTTATGACCATTGTGCATTTTTTATTTCTTCAGAGGAGGCATGAGAAAGTACAGGAGATTTAGGATGAGTTATTGAAATAGTTGAATAGAAATCTTATGGTGTTTATTCAGTTCACCCTCAAATAATTAAAGAAATTAGCAAAGTCAGAAAATATCGTTCTGACTGATTGAGATATATGAATACGATCTTCCTCACAAAACTTCATTTCTGATTTCTGAATATAAAATCTACAAAAGTGAAAAGATACGAATGGATTGATTACGATAATTGGATAGAATTTTAGTAAGATTCGTTCAATTCTTACTTCTGATGAAAATATGAGTGAAAATTGAAGACATTTAAATCGATCAAATGCAATAGAGGAAAAGGAACATTTTATAAAGTATTCATTTTTTAGTTCTGTCGTGATCAAACGTGACAGTGAACAAAAATTATTAGAAATGAGTACAATATTTGAATAGAAATCTGCTGTAAATTATTTATTTTTTATTTTTCATATTGTAAAATATGAAAATAGATGAAATTGAATCAAACTAAGTAGAATACGTGAACAGAATCTTATTAAAAATAATTCAACTGTGTTATTGGCAGGAAAAGTCAATATGAAAACTAGACGAATTGAGCGATATGATTCGAATATTTGTATAGAGTCGTGTTGAAAATAGTTCGATTATTCATGGTAAGGTGAGAGCACGTATGAAAATTCAAGAAGTTCAATGAAGAGGATTCAAATATTTGAACTGAACTCTGCTAAAAATAATTCTTCTATTATTTCCATGCAAATCAAACACGAAGTTGAAGAAAGTTGAGTGAAAGTCACTCATCTATTTGAATCGAACTATGATAGAAATTATTCGATTGTGCTAATAACATGAAAGACAAATGTGAATATGGAAGATTTGCATAAATACAACTGAGAAATATTTGAACTAAACTCTACCAAATAAACTATTCGTTCATAACTAGATTGGAAAGTAAATATGAAAATAGAGGAAGTTGAATGATATGGCACAGATATTTGAACTGAATTCCGACGTGCTCTTTAAAACTAATTCGATTGTTTGTGGGCAAGAGAACAAATATAAAAATGAACGAAGCGAATAAAAATAACTAAGATATACATGAACAAAATATTCTTAAAACTAATTCGATAGCTATTAAAAATGTAATGTCATGTATAGACATAGACGAAATTGAATCCTATTAACGAAAATAGTTGTATAGAATGTTGCTGATACTTATTCATTTACCATATATATATAAAGAAGTAATTAGAAAATAAATAGCAGAGTGTAAGTCACTGAAATAATTTATCAGAATCTTTTTTCGATTTATTCATTTGTTATTAGTGAATGTAAATGACTAGTGTATATTTGACGATGTTTAATAACAAGTGTTTATATGTGAACATTGTTTTTGTGGCTATCATACTTAATACGTATGATTTGAACAGTATGAGCTGTCAACGAACATCATTGATAGATCTATTAGATAATTGAATAGCGTTTTTATAACAATAATTCATCTGTTACACATATTGAGAAAAACATTAAGAATTGAGAAGATAGAATAAAAGTGATTAAAATATCTGAATAGTCTATTCGAAATCATAATATTCAGTTCTTCGTTCACATAGATATAAATCTAAACATACAAACATTTTGTTTGAGTAACTGTAATAATTGGACAGAAGCTCAATGGTTATCATTGTCTACGTGATATTTGTTGTAAAAAATAAATCGATAATAAAAGCATCTAGTTTGAGTAGTAGTATAATAATTGAATCAAATTTTGCATTTAATTTTTATTCATTTTGTATTTTGAATGATAAAATACATCAAAATTCATAGGCTTATTGAACGGTTATACTGCAATAGTTGAATGAGATGTTTATAATATTCATTCATGTGATATTTTTAACCAGAACAAATGTGAATATGAATGCATATAGTTAAAGATATTAGAATAAACGAACGGAATGTTTATATGAGTTGTTTAGTTTTCATATCTAGTCTTTATAAATGTAAAAATATGAAGAATTAATCATAAAATGGATATGAATATAGAACAAAGTCTTGTTATAGTTTATTCGTTTCTTATTTCTAATACTAATAAACATTAAACTGAAAAAGATTGTCTCGAAAAGATTGTAATAGTAAAACAAATTTTTGATATAAGCTATTCATTTGTCACTTCTACTATTGACAAAGCGGAAAATACGAAGAATTAATCGCAATGGATATGAATATAGAACAGAGTCTTGCTCTAGTGTATTCGTTTCTTATTTCTAATACTAATAAACATTAAAATGGAAAAGATTGTCTCGAAAGAATTGTAATAGTAAAACAAATTTTTGATATAAGTTATTCATTTTTCACTTCGACTATTAACAAAATGGAAAATATGAAGATCTAGTAAAAGTAAACTTCGGAAAATCGAACAGAATTCTGGTACAAATTGTTCATTTCTCATTTCTACCGTTGACAAATACAAAAAAAAGAGAATTATATCTCAAAGATTGTAATAATCGAATGAAATTTTTATATAAAATATTCATGTATCGTTCCTAAAACTTACAAACATTGATATAATAAGATTTTCTGCAAAGTGATCGCAATAATTGAATAAAGTTTTGCTGATAATCGTTCACTTCGTATTTCATCTAAAAACTAACTATTAAAATTTGAATTATTTAGTCAGAATAAATTGAATAGTAGAATACAATTTTGCTGATAATCATTCATTTTTTACGTTTTTCTTACATTTATAGTATAGTGAACATGCAAAGATTTAAGTAAGCTAGTTGAAATAGTTGAATTGAATATTTATAATATCGATTATTCATCTATGATTTTGAATGATGATAAATATAACATATGAATACATTTAGTTCAAATAACTAAAAATAATTGAATAAGATTTTGCTATCAATTATTTATTTATCATTTTTTACATTGACAAATGTTAAAACAGAAATAGCCTTCCAACGATAGGATATAATAATCGAATGCAATGTTGGTGATAATCATTCATTTTTAGTATTTATTATAAAAACGAATTTGAAATCAGATAAGTTTATTTGAGATAACTGAATTAATTGAATAGAACTATACTGCTAATGATTCATTTGACATTTATTATCTCATATTATAGTAAAAAATATAGAATTTTAGTCCAATTGATAACAGTAGTTGAATAGAATGTTCCTAATTCATATTCAATTGTTGCATATTATGACTGAAAATGTAAGAATGTGTTAACCGTAGTAGAAATCGGTGTAATATTTGAAAGAAATCATGCTAAGATCTATACCTTTTTTATTTTAAATAGCGAGAAACGTAGAGATAGAAGAAAGTAAGTTGATGTTACCAGCATATCCAAACGGAAAACTAGTAATAATTATTCATTTATAAATGACGCATATAGAAGAAAGATGAGGGCGAAAATAATTTGGTCGAAGTATGTAGTAATTGAGCAAGATATTGGCTCTAGATATAATTGATTTATTGTGTATAATCATGAAAGCTGTGAAGACAGAAGAGAATCAGTAGAAATCTCCAGAATAGCTGAATAAGCATATAGTTTGTATCATTTATTTATTGTGAGCGCAATTATATACAACATTCGGAGAGACAAATTGATAATAAATGAAAAGAATAAACGAATGAAATCTTTGTAGTGACCGTTCGCTTGAAATGAGAACTTTATACCATGTAATAGATTATGCATGTCATTAGAGAAGTAATGAAATAATGGAAATATACTATGAATCGATTCAATATAGTAGTATAATTATCATTTTGATTGCTTCGAAACGTACTTCTCACGGGTGTTATATGTATATGTGAACAAAATTATAACAGTAGTTTCATACATTGTCTGTAAAATATTGTTGATTACAATAAAAATAGTAATATAAACTCGTAGTAGCGAAATAGATGAATGGTAATATTTTTGAAAAAATTCTTTTCCTATACAAAATGTTTTTGTGATAATTTTTTACAAATCTGTTTGAGAAGAGAGCAACATTGTTGAATGGAGATTGTCAAGAACGATTCGTATATTATTGAGTTGTCGGTAATTTCTCGAAACAAAATAGATATCTTTTCAAAGTTTCGATCAAGTGAATAGCATCTAATTGAAAATGTTCAACAATAATAGATACGTACAATAAATCTTGTTTTCATCGATCAGTCATTTTGAATGTTGAGATAATTGTATAAACTAAACCAATCAGTAGCATTTATTTATTAAATGTCTAATCAGTAGTTTGATAAAAGCTACTATAATTATTTATAATGATTGTATATGTGTACCGATCTTTTATAATCAATGAACAGTTACTATGTGATCTTTCTGTAGTCATATGTTTTTAACATAGTACGCAATAGCAATGTAGAAAATGATCACAATGATACTATGATTAATATATCTTTCACGACAATTTTAATTATTTCGATACATGCAATTATATGTATTTGCAATCATCAAATAATTGAACATATATCTGGTAGATTTTGTTCGTATTTCATGTTAAACTATATAGAATACTGCTTGTGATAATACTCATTCTTAAAGTAATGCTCATACTGAATAATACTTTTGATAATTTATTCTATTATCATGTTGTTATTTTCTAGATCTACAATATGTAGTTTGAATTTTAATTCAATCAATTTTTGATCAACATGTTTGTAATAGATTTATATATTTTTCATGATGATCTAATTTTGATCATCGATTCAAATTTGAATATTAATGATTTCAAAATACAAGAATTGAGTCACTGAATAAATGTTCGGTATTTATGTATTGATTGATAGTGTTTTTTATGTGGGCCTTTGATTCAAATTTGAGTAACATAAATGATAGGATGTTCTGTTAAAGTATACACTTATCACCTATAAGAATACAAGCTTTACATCTCAAGTTATTGATTCAATAGATCAACAGTAAGTAAATATACTGACTGCTTGAACTGTACACATTCTTGATGATACAAAAGAGTGTTCTCAATCAATAATATTCCTTTAAAAATAAGATACATAAAAGAATTCACATCGGTGATAATATTATTCGATGATTGTATTATGTTCATTCATGTTTATGAGTAATAATGTTAGTATTTCGAATCAATTCAATTATTGAATATTTATTCGTTCAAGATTATTGATTTAACATTGAATTTATTTATATAAAATGAATTTTATCTATTTATATTATGAACAACAACATAATTGAACTGACATCTCCTGGTTTGAGGTGTTCATGTTTCGTATAAGATATTTTAGATTGTGATTTGATGTTCATATGTTTTTTTTGATAAACGATAGAATTGAATTGATATGTGATATTTGCTATTCATTTATTATGTTGATCATCATTCTATTTCGTATTCGATGCATTACTAATGGTCGAAGCATAGAGATGAATTTAATCTTTTTCTGTACAATTCGTTTTCGATTTTATATTAAATTGATTTGAAAATAAAAGTCGAATCTATATCACTACTAAAATATACTTGAATATCAATCTATAACGAATAATATTCAATTCAGTCATCATTTTGTATTATTTATTCAGTTGGGAATTTTGAACGCCTGGTTGCCATAATAATTGACTTCAATATAGACGGTACTGGTCTTAATTGTTCATTTTATTATTAAATATTTTTAATGATAAACAATAGATATATTTTTTTTCCATTCGAACATAGTATTGGAAGAGTAGTTTTCATCTTAGCATTCATGACCGATGTCATTTGCATATTCTAAATAAAATTTCAAAGCTCCAAAGAATAGATATCGACATAGTTGAATTATGATTAGTTGGTTTATTTTATTTACTATTTGTATTCATTATTTTTGTGTTGACTATCATCATTCTTTTCATTTCAATCAGCAACATTATTGAATTGAATTTTATTTTGTTTCAGTTATTTCTAATGTCAATCATAATAATATAATCATTTTCATTTTTCTTGATTTTTATTTCAACTTTATATTTGAATAAGATTTTAGTTAGTGTTTACCATATAAGATGAAGTCACCAACTATGTTAGTAAAAGATCATCATATTCATATCGATGATATCATATTTGAATAGAGAATTATTTGACCATGTTTATTTTCAATATGATTTGTTATCATTAGACTAGAAACAAAGTATTCTTCTCTACCAATCATTATAATTGACTGTAAAGTATCTCTTTAACTTTTTCTTTAGTTAAGTCATCTTGGATCTTTTTATAACATTGAAGTTTTTCTTTTGATATGATTTAAAATACTTGAATAGTCACATAATTTTAGTTGTTCATTAATTTTATCATTTTGATTTTCATTGAAAATATTTATCTCGTTCGAAGAGGATGAAAATATTTGAACAGAAAGATTGCACAAAATGATTTCATTGTTGACATGATGTTGAATACAATTGATAGAGATTTTTCTTTGTATTGAATTAAGCAAAATTATAGTATATGATTCTATTCGAGACACTTTATTTTGTTCAAACAAGATTCGATTTATTTCCTATTCTATTCATATCTAAATACTTGATTTCGAGTTCGAATAATTGTTGTATGATATAGTACAGAACCTGGTGAATTTTATTCAGTTTTCATTTGACTTTTGCTGATAAAACATAACGGATAAATTTTCGAGAAAGTTCACAGATAGTTGAATAATTCATTGGTTTGAATTGATCGTATGCTATATTATATCAGTTAGTATTAATACATTAAATGTTTCGTTTTCCAGTGAAGTAAATATTTACATAAAGCAATGATTATTTCTATTCCAAAACAAAATATGTATGAGTTCAAATTATTTCAATAAACTTTTTTCATCACGATCAAATATATTCGAATATACAGTTTAAGAGCAATTTTCGATCATCGAGAAGAAAAAATAAATCAAAGACTAATCTATTAGTTCAATAGAACCACTTTGCATGTATGTCGATGTCTATTTTTTTTGTCAATGTTAAAAATCTAATCAAGCAAATAAATTGAAAAATCATTAATTCTTCTTGTATTTTTTTAATCTTAATTTGCATAATAGCAATGAAAAAAATCATTCAGTTTTTGAGAGAAGTGGATCATGTTCGGCATTATCTGTTTGCTCCTCACTCTCTTGATTGTTATTCATTATTTGGTCAGTTGATTTTTCTTTTTTCGCAGCAACATTTGCTAATACTCGAAGATATTCAGCTTCATTCGCACCTGTTTGTTCCACAAGTGAACTAAACTGTGATTCAGGATCCGATAATAATAT
>ERZ778026.1882-NODE-1882-length-24358-cov-103.282558_pt1 | contig 24358 bp, 31 predicted proteins | sample MGYA00375756_ERZ778026 | MGnify/ENA primary metagenome ERZ778026 (study PRJEB29350, sample SAMN05389820) | bioreactor metagenome | isolation source: Ammonium sulfate bioreactor | place: South Africa: University of Cape Town | collected 2014-02-18 ... | reverse complement strand
TCGTTGTTTAAACAAAGATCATAAACAACGACCAACAGCGAAAGAAATTGTAGCAGAACTCGATTTCATATCCGAAAAGCTGTGTGTTGTATGCTGTGAAGCAGCGCGTGCTGTACGACTTTTGCCCTGTGGTCATAATGTACTATGTCGCGTCGCGAATGTTTCCAGCAAGTTCGCCTTCGTCAGAATTCCAGTCAACCACAGTGTATAATTTGCAAACAAGCAGTTACCGGTATACAAGAAGACAATGATGCCAGTACATTTATTAAAATTCGTTGAACTAAATAACGACATTCTATTTAGCTTTGTATTTTCAATAAATACAGCCATTTCATGTATCCAAGAATCCGCATTGTTGCGCCCTCTTCTTATTCTCGTATACTTCAGTCATCAGCCAATCAGTATATAATAAGCTATCATCATCATATCACATACATTATATTATTTTTTATTTTCGTTTTCTGCATCATATGAGTGAAGATAAAAACTGATACAATTCTCTATTTATCTTGTGTAGAATAACAAGGAAAAAGAAAACGATAGATATGAATGATCGAACAAATATATTTGCAGCAACAACAACAGCATCTAATCAACAAGAACGACCATTACGTCGACGTCATGTTTCTTTTAATGTTTTACCAATTCGTGAAGAATCAACACCAACTCCACCATCTCCAACCCCAATACTTGTCGACTATTCATCGATTCGTGAACGTAGACAATTAAATCTAAGTGACTTTCTTCATTCTGACAATCCAGTTACATTTTTTCTATTTTCATTCTTGCGTGCTATACGTTTATTTGGGAAAATATTCATTCTACCATTTATTGTCATCAAATATCTATATTTATTAATGTTACGAGTTTATGGTGTTCGACGACCAACACCTTCAACAACACCAAGTGATCTTTTCTCAATCTCTTCATCTCAATCATCAACATCAACATCATCACAACAACGACCTATTGTTTGGATATTAACATTAATCGATTATGTTATTGTTCAACTAGCTAGTGTCCCGGATTTAATCAGACATATAATTACTTCCATTCGTCGACATATCGATGGTACTGTTTCGAAATCATTCAATCTTATTGATTCATGTACAAGTCATCAATTAACAAACGCATATTCCATGTTTCGAAGAATATTTCTCGACAAAAATACCGATTTAAACTTGCAAACAAGAAGATAATGTTCAGTGTGTTTATTTTGTTTTGTTTATACTTTCAAAAAAAAAACAAAGCTATTATATATTTTCTTTTGTTCTCAGATTTTCTGTGTTAATGTTTTGTAGTGACTGTTAGCACCGATAAATAAACGTGTTGAACTCCATTCGTTCATTAAACGATCGAGTTCTAAAGCACCTTCATGACTAATATTTGTTTTCTCGCGAATTTCTCCAACAAAATTTCCTTGTGCTCCAAGATATATCGGCAATAAAGAAATCAATGTTAAACAATCATGTTCGATTAATTTCTTTTGATCACTCGATGATAAACCTTGGATTGAACTGATTGGTTTACAACAGAGATGATTTTCATGAATATTATTTAATGTTACTTCATCTCTACCAATTTGACAATAGGAGCAAAGAGGAAAAAAACATGAATGAATAATCTTACGAATCTTGCATTTTTGGCATAGAATGAAAGATATTCGGGTCGGGAAAAGGACTACATTTATTACGTGTGCGTTTTGATTTTGTAGTACGAGTTTTTTTCTTTGTTGTTGTCGTCGTACGTTTTTTCTTCTTCTTCTTCTTCGTTGTTTGATTTGTTGCATTGCTATTCTGTTGTTCTGTTGTAAATGAGGACATTTTTTGTACCGATGAAGTCGATTTTTGTTTCATCATTCGTAGCGGATCCTGTTCGCAAAAACATGGTAAAAGTCTGTACTGTTTCGATAGATTCGATACGGTAGTCATGAGTATCTGTTTTGAAATAGATTCAGCCGTTGATTTCCGACTGGAAGCTTTCGGCATATGATTTTTGTTTGAAAAAAATTAATATTGGAAAAAAAACTCAAGCTTATAAATTTAGCGCGCATAATTCTACGAATTTAAATTCAATTGAGAAAATACGCATATATTTAAAAAAAACACAATTACAAAAAATCACAATGTAAGTTGAATAAGCGTTATTATCATGTCTTTTGTTAAATCTCTTATTTGATCACTTGTAAAAACATCGTGACGATTGTTTTTAACAAATTCAACACATAGATCAACGACATCATTCAGTAATAAATCATCAATTCGATTGGCATCTGCCGATGTCGAAAACATGCCAGATGCAACATATAATTGTAAAACATTGGTTCTGTTAAGTGATTTCTTTAAAATTTCAAAAGCACAATCATAAATCGGACTTAAAAAGAAACCATCAGCTTTACGCATTAATTCTAAACATATTTCAGCACTCAACACTGGCTCAATTGTACCGGTAAAAGCAAAATGGAGAATTTGATAAAAAGCTTCATAGGAAATATTCGAAATTGGAATCGGTTGTTTACTATCTGCTGGATATTCTTTGAATAACTCATCGAAATAATGTGATCGTTTTCTAAGAATATTTCGGTAGGATGAAATTGTTCGTTGATCATCCAGCTGGAATATAACATCAGCTAGACAATCGTCAACAAGTAATAGTTTTAGATTGGCAGTTAATTCTTTCAATGAAAGATGATTATGAGATAAATGACCGATTAATTTAATACAATCGATTTCACACCAGTTACTAGCTGCACTACAATCGATATTGAGACGGATTTGATTGATTTCGTGAGATATTCGATTTTGAAATGGAACAGAAAATATACGAGCTAAAATAATACAAAAAAAAACACAATGAATTTGCCTATATTTTCGATTTGGATTTTCATACATTGTCCTTCGACATGAGGTCTGTCGGTTTCCCAGACTGTAATCCAATCAGAATCATTTCCTATTGATGAATTTATTTAAAAACAAAGATTTTATATGACAAAGTTGTAAACATACCATTACGTGCAGATATTTTTATAACTGCACCAGGATTATATGTTTCATAAATATCGATTTGTTCGGGATAAACAGGTCGATCATATTCGACAATAATAAATTCATCATTAGCTCGATTGCCTTGTGCCCATGCACCAGTTAGATCACCTAGATTGAATTTTGAAAATTTCAGATAGAGATCTTCCGAAGTAAATACAAACCATGTCGTGGATAGACTCTTGGTGGTCCAATCACTTGAGTTGCAGACCATGTGCTATCGTTGTATTGTGATGAAAAGCCAACGACACGTGCAGCCCCTGTTGTTGTTGTTTTTCAATAAATAATGAGGAATTTTTATGAATTAACTTACATTGTTCTTCTCGTTTCCAAACTTGTCTCGACACTGTTATTGTTTCACTCATTGAATTGGCGAAAAAAACAGCAACTGTTTTTCTTTTTCGTTCGTTTTTTGTTCGATAGCTTATTTTACTTTTTGTAACATTAATTTAATTTGTTCTTGCACAATGAAGACAACGTATTTCGTCAGATTATTTATTTACTTCTTCTCTTCTTGTGTCGTTTTAAAAAATGGTCGAATACGAGCTCTATTAGTAACCGTCGTAGGAAAAGAAGAAGAAGGAATCGTTTGAATCATTTTTCTTCTACTGCTGAATTAGATGTCACTGAAAACAAGTCGCTAGTTAACAAAGAAAATATTTTGATTGCTAGATGACGAGAACCGGTCAGAGAGGATGATGAAATGGAAGTCAGAATTATACTTCTATTTCACAATCCAGAATTGTACGTATAAAAGATAGTTATTTTCCAGTTTTTCTTTAGATTAAATCATGAGCAATCAAACAGCAACTAGTACCAGTTCGACTGCGCCGGTAGTTGAGAAACAAATCAACTTGCTTCTTGAAAAACAATAAACAAATTTTTGAATTTAGAAGTCAACATCTTCGTCTTTACAAACGGACATTCTTTCGTATTTAAGTACTCATGATCAATTAAATACATGGGCATATGCTCAAGAACATAATATCGATCATCAACTTGTTGTTGGTACAATGCGTAGTATTCAATCGTTGGGTGATGTAAGAAATTCGATTTCTAGCGCATAGATAGTTGTATTTTGTAATTCAGATTATTAATATCGAACAACGACAACAAAAATCGCTTGCACCAACTGATGAAGCCAAGGGTATCATTGCCAATGGTAGTTATGAATTCAATCTTTATCAATCCATTCCAACTGACAAAGGAATTCAACAAGCTGAACTTATGGTATGATATCACTGACTTTAGTTCAGTAGCCAAATTCTATTCATATATAACGTTCGAATCTCGGTCAACACTTGTTGTTGTTACTGTTTCAGAAATTTCCAAATGCAAATATTGGCTTTGGTAAAGCGATGTCCAATGGTTGGATACAAGTTGATAAATCAGTGACACCACCGATTGTCAAACGAAAGGTAAATTAACAAAACGAGTTTCGAGGTGGATGACGAGAATTTCTTCACATGATTACTAATGATTCATCAGGATTTACATCCTGATGCGGTTATCTGACACAACTAAACTCGTTTTTTTTCATTTATTTTAGACTGAAAATGCAAAAGATGAAGTACAAAATCTTCTTCGACGTATTCAAGCTTTAGAATTAACTGATTCGACTGCGAAAGAAGTTGTCGATTTAAAAAAACGAAAATTAGTCGAAGATGTGTACGAACTATGATTGATTTCGATTGTCTTTCTCATAGTTTTACGTTTTAGTGTCATCAATTATTTTATTGTAACTAAATCAGCAAATTTCTCGACCGATGTAGCCAAAGGTGAAGCTGAATTAACTGGTGAAATGTTACAAACGTAAGATCTATTTTCGAAGAGAAGACAAAAACAACCCAACATTCATAAATTTACTTTCAGTGGCTCGTGGAAAACGATCCATTTCAAAAATTATAACTTCAATGCTAAAGGCATTTTACCATCTTACGGTTGTTTACATCCTTTATTAAAAGTTCGAACTGAATATCGACAAATCTTTCTTGAAATGGGGTAGATTTTCATTTTGAGACAAAGCAAAAACTCGGAATTTATATTCTCGAAAATTTAGTTTCACTGAAATGCCAACAAACAACTACGTTGACAATAGTTTCTGGACATTCGATGTTCTTTTCACACCTCAAAAACATCCAGCACGTGATGTACAAGATACATTCTTCTTATCGGATCCAGCAATAACAACAGACTTACCTCAAGATTATCTTGAAAAGGTTAAACAAGTTCATTCGACGGGCTCATTCGGCTCGATTGGTTATCAATACGATTGGCAACTTGAAGAAGCACAGAAAAATGTTTTCCGTACACATACAACAGCTATTAGTGCACGAATGCTCTATAAATTAGCACAAGAAGTACGAAGAAAAGCGAAGTTTTGAGAACAAATCGATTTGAGTGTTGATTATTTAGAAACCATTCAAACCGGCGAAATATTTTTCGATTGATAAAGTCTTTCGAAATGAAAATCTTGATGCAACACATTTAGCTGAATTTTTTCAAATCGAAGGTTTAGTTGCGGATTACAATCTAACATTAGGTGATTTAATCGGCGTTCTCTATGAATTTTACCGTAAACTTGGTAAATAACCGTTTCCTTCTATGATTTCCATCGGTTTATTTGACTAAAAAAACATGTTCATAGGAATGTCAAAGCTCCGTTTCAAACCCGCTTACAATCCTTACACTGAACCCTCAATGGAGATTTTCAGTTATCACGAAGGTTTAAAACGTTGGATTGAAGTTGGTAATTCCGGCATGTTCAGACCTGAAATGTTACTTCCAATGGGCTTTCCTGAAGATGTATCCGTTATTGCTTGGGGTCTTTCACTCGAACGGTAATTCGACATTGTCATGTTTTTGTTTTCTTTTTCGATGAGACAACTCGTTTTTGTAGACCGACGATGATCATGTACGGCATCGATAACATTCGTAGTTTAGTTGGCCCTCGAGTCGATTTAGAAATGTGCCGAAATAACCCGATCTGTCGAGTTAAAGCTGCATCTGAAGAAAAACCAGCAAGCCAAACGTGAAGAGCAAACACAGTTTTTTTGTTAAAAAGTTTTATTTTTTTGTTTGGTTTCTTTTGAGTCAAAAACAAAAAAGAAGAAAGTCTAAGAGGAGGAAGAAAATAATACCGGTCTTCGCTTGTTTTTTTTTCAGATGTACGCAGTCCGAGGAGGAAAATTGAATTTGAAAGGCGTTGATGAGGGTTCATCACATTCGAAAAAACGAAAGAAACACAAATCATCATCATCATCATCGACAATGAAAAAGCCTAAACAAGAAGTCGACAGTGATGTAGACGATGGCGAACAAGATTTCGTACAGTAAGTCTTTTTGTTTGAATGATTATTTTCAACGGAATTTCTTTGTTTAGACATGGTCGTTGGTGGAAAGTCACAAATTTTCATGAAATAACAGGCAATGTTGCCATTGAATTCGGTACGAATAGTTACGTTCATTCATTGGACAATGGTTTGTTTTGTGTTGGCACAACTCGACCATTTGGCGAAGGTCCCGAACAACAAGAAATTCTCACTGCTATTCGAATATCCGACAATAAAATTGCTTTGAAATCTGGTTTTGGTAAATACTTAGCGATTAATAAAAATGGTTTAGTCATTGGTCGATCAGGTTTGTTTACTTTTCTCTCTCTCTCTCTCTCTCGGTCTCATTTCTTTATTTTTTTTTCTATTCAGATGCAATTGGTGCTCGTGAACAATTTGAACCTGTTTTCGAAAACGGCAATTTAGCTCTCTCGGCTAGTAACGATAAATTCATTCGTTTCAATGAAGAAGGTGATCTTGTCGCCATGGATGACAGCGCAACCGATGCGAATTTCATTCAAATTCGATCGAATTCCGAACGTACTCAAGAACGTGATAAACGTAAAAAAGAATTGCCAGTCGAAGAACAAGGTTCCGTTCGTGACACAGAAATCAATTATGTTAAAAAATTCCAAAAATTTCAAGACAAAAAACTACGTATCAATCAAGGTGATGTGAATGAATTGGTCGAAGCGAAAAAAACAGGTGCACTTCATGAAGTTCTACTCGATCGACGAGAAAAAATGAAATCAGATCGTTATTGTAAATAAATAAAAACTAGTTGTTTTTTTTCTGTCTTGTATACGAATAAATCTAACCAAACATTTTGTTGAGAAACTTATTTTTTATTCTTTCAACCAAACAAAAGAAAATGAAAAGAAAACATATTCAGATCAAATCAATAACACAGACGTAGACATATGTGTTCTCTTCTGATGTCGATCAATCGCAAATGATATACAGAGTTGAATCGCGTTTGTCTCTTCGTGATTATGATGATTATCACAACTAAAACAAAATCAATGGAAAAAGAATAATGTTCGGTTTGAATTAATGATGATTGTGTGGTTGATTTTCTCGATTTTTATCTTGAATCAATGTGATAAAACGAGATTTTGGAACGGCATTTTCAGAATTATTAAAGTCCCAATAGAAACTATGTTCGAGCATTGATCTAACAAAAAAACAATCAATCGAAGATTGTTTTCATTATAAAAACAAATTCTACCGTAATGAAGCAACATGAGAAGAATCGGCAGGCGCTTCGGGAATCGATTCGCGACGATTATAGTTATGAAAATATTTCGTTTGGCGAGATTTACTTAATAAAATCGTCCATGGAACTAAAAAGAAAAAGAAAAAATAAGCAAAACAATTCATCATAACCAAAGATTTACATTGAACAAATTTAAATATCCATAAACCTCGAATAGGTACTTTCGGTCGTGTCTCAACTTCCATATTTGTCAACCATAATGATCGTTTATTATCAATTTGTCCTAGATTATCCGGAGAACATAATCTTGAAAAAGAAAAGAAACGAACATTTTGTTCGATAAGATCAATGAAATCTACTTTTCAAATTGCATATCCATCTGTTCGAGACGTAGTTGTTCACTAATACGAATCGGTACGAGATCAGTTCGAGCCGGTTTATTAATTGCCTTTTCGAATATTTTCAACATTCGATATCTATTTATTCATCAGATTGAAAAACAAATCTTCTTTTTTTTTCTTGTTGTTGTCGAAATTACCGATCCATGAAAATCGTCGGTCGACCATTTTGATACAAAAGATTCTCGTTTGCAATGAAATAAGCATCGATGACGTAGATTGCCGTTCGTGTTCGATTGCCTCCCTGAGAACAACGAAGAAAACAAAGCTACATTTGACAATCAAATCAACGAGCAAATTACATCGCCAAAATGCTCTTGAACACGTTCAGCAAGTAACAATGTATTTGCTGGCAATTCAATTTTACATTGTGATCGTTCCAATGAAAACCAACTTTTATTTGGCTTTTGTAATTCAATAGCAAAGGCCATGTTTTTCTATATGAAAGTGTTGAGATCGAATTGATTTTCATTGAAACTTACGCCACAAGATATGATTAAAAGTGGATCGCCGAGCGCGAATACACAACGATAATCGTATAACGATTGAATTTTCTGTTCGTCGAGAATGACGTTATTGAAAGGTCTGGGCAGGTAAAATAGAAAATGTTCCATTCCACTTTCAAGCTGAATAACAACAGAAAAACGTAAAATATCAGAAGAAGAATATCAAGTAATTTACTTGAGAGAATAGATTCTGTTCAACATCATTACGCATTAGTTTCGTGAATTTCTTTCTCGGTTCATCGGGTAACTAAAAATGTAAATGTAGAATATCTGATAAAAGAAAACCATTATCAATCGAACCTCCCAATATTCAAGACATCGAGAACGAATGTCATGTTGTCGATCATCTCGCAAAATCGAATTACTAACAAATGCTCGAATTTTGCCCAAATTTCGAATTTGATTTTCCCCCAATCTAAAATCAAATTTCTTTTCTCCATCAATTCAAACTCAATCACTCACGCATCATTCGAATTTCGAATATATTCAAAAAATGTCGTTGTTTCTTTCAAGATATGCATCGGTACAATCGATTGCACATCATTCAATTCCGAATTATTGCCATATTGATTCAATGAATTATTGATATCGTACATATACGCACAAATTGACCTTCGAATTTGATCACTTCGAAGACTTTTACAGATTATATATCTAGTTTTTAGAACGAAAAGAGACAAGCGATTGATTATTGAAGAGAGAGGGAAAGTTTGTTTTTCTACCGTTCGGAATTCGCTGGTCGACTAGTGACTGGTTTGTGTATAGATATTTTCTTAAATGCTCGATACATTAAATAGATGAGTCCAATACTGAATGGAGTAAATAAATCGAATAATTTACAAACAAAATGTCCATCTAAATAGACAAATCAATGATTTCAAGAAGATTTGAAGCTTTTGTTTTGAATACCAGGACGAAGAATAGATAAAGCAGTCAGAAATTGACATAGATATAATTGTTTACTTAAAATTTCTTGAATATTTTCTTGTCCTTCAACAGAAAATCCCTACAAAATTTTCAATGATTCGACTTGTTTTTTTTGTTTCTTCAATAAGAATTGATCTCACTCCATCAGCCATAACAATATGTACACCTCGTTGCATTGTGCTTCTATATACATAAGCTTTTAATGCGTCAATATTTTCCGTTTTGAAAATATCTCCATCACCGTCGTAATCATTAACACCGTAGTATGGATCGAACATTTCCGGTGGTCCAACAAGAAATTTATGAACTTGAAAATCTGATTTGCCTTTCAAAGTAAAGCCAATGCCTGAAAAAATCAATCCTTCGAATAAATCTTCTATTCAGTTCGATATCTGTCAGCTACCTTTAGCACGCCATTGTTTTTTCCATAAGATATATTCACTAAAACCACCAGGTCCTGCGCAAATATCAGCAAAATAAAGTGGTTCATCGGGTTGAACAAGTGAATGCTAGAAGAATGTTTCGAATAGATAATAATTTGAACGATGAAATCGAGAATTTACTCGTTCATCGGAAGTTTTAGGCTCGGTAAACATTCGTCCGAAAACAGAATCGATATTTGCCATTTTAACAGCGGCTCTATTTGTTTGGCAAATGAAATCATTTATGTAGAAGAATTTAGTTTTTGATACCGATTGAGAAATATGGATTGTCCAATAGTTTCGTAAACATTACTACGAGCACGAGCTTCTTCCATTTCTTTTTGTGGTAATTCATCGAAAACAGTCTGTTATTAGAAAACTAAAGTTTTGTCAACGATTTGTAAAAATCGATTTACTTTTCCACTTAACATAGTTTTGAGAATTTCTTCATCGCAGAATTCAATTTCATCCTCGATTACTTTCTTTTTCTAGAAAAATAAATTCAATAATTGTTCCTTTCAAAAAACAATCGATAGCATACAGGTCCAAGTGCAATCCAACCAAGCATTTCATTGAGAGACAATGGACTTTCTTCATGTGCTGCTGGTGGACACCATTGAATTTCTTCTTCGACTGGAGCCTGTGAAGATAAATTCGAGATTATGCAAAAAAGAAACATAATTGATTTACAGGATCATCACGAAAATCCCATTCAGCAGAATTGTCATTGAAATTTTGGAAGCTAAAACCAAGACCACGACGTCCTTTTTGTTTACTTTCTTCGATTAATTTCGTTGGACCTTGAGAATTAACACCAAGACCACGATTTTTATCATAACCCATTCTTTCCTAACATGAAAATATTCATTTATTTTTTGTTGTTGTTGTTGTTGTTCTCGATTGAAAACAATTCATCTTACCATCATTCTTGCAGCAACAGACGAATATTCTCCCGATGGTGGCGGGGTTGGTAATGCTGAAAAATTTTCAGTTCTCATTTTCTTTTTCGGTGTCACACCATTCGTCGGTGGAGGCGATTCTCGTTGTCTACTCATTGAATAAGTCGGATTGTAATTCATCGACATATCATTCGTTGTAATCGGATGATTGTCACTCGATGAAAAGTCTTGTTCATCGTCTTCATCTTCATCATCGGCTATTCGTCTTTTAGAATGTGACATCTGAAAGATAATAGCATATCTTGTTTTATTATTTATTTTATTAATATTATCTTTGTAAAATCGAAACGGATTAAGAACCAATGAAAAATACATATTCTTGAATAAATTTTTCGAGAGAAAGAGAAACAAAAGACAAAGCAATTTATAAAAAAAATTAGTTTACATTCTTCCGTCTTCCCAATATTCATTTTCGTTAATTATAATTCCGCCTGAATGCGGTGAAAATTGTCGAAAAGAAACATTATTATTATTATTATTAATTGTCGAACGATTCGATGCAGGCATTGAATCATCTTTAACATAAAGATTTGCTCTGATAGTAGCCGAACGAAGTAGAAGAGCTCGTGTTAATTTTTCCGATTGTTTTGTTACTGCTAATGCATGTTGATATGCATACCAACGTTGATCTGTATCAGCAACATAGAGAATCTTATTCTGTGAATCGATTCGTGCTTTGATTTTCTCCGTACGAATTAAATGAACAAGTTCATCTTCAAGTGCTTCGACTGTTGTGTTCAATTGTTTAGCCATATTTATCATACTTGCACTTTTATATGGAGAAAAATAAGTGATGATAATACGATGACGTATTTCATAGTACAATGTTTGTAAATGTGGTGCTAAGTATTGATCAAGACCAAAGATTGGCTCGTATTGAGACAAAAGTGTAAGACAAGCTGAATAAGATGTTTCGTAGAATTTCGTTAGGATGTCACGTATTGTTGGTTCTAATTCGAGATATTGTTTGGCATTTGGTGACATGAGAATCAAACGATAGATTTCCGATCGTTCGAATGTAGCTAAACTACATAGACAAACATATTGAATTAATGTTTGAGGCGAAATAAGATCTTGAAAGTTCGTTGAACAATGTTCAAACGAAACCGAAAGTAAATGTCGTGTTGCTAATTTATATCGTTTGGTTGCTAATTCTGCTATGCCAGCGTACACTTTCAAACGTGATGTTAACAATGCATCGGATCCAACAACTGAATAACTGCTGCCTGCAGTTTCCGTTGATGGTGTTGATGGTGTTCCGGATTTAGCTGCCGATTCAAGACTTTCAAAGGATTGTTCAGCTTTGTTTACATAGGATAAAACATTGGACCAATTTTGTAAATAGAATGATGCTTTAATAACGTTCATGCACATTGTTATCATGTGCCGAGGCGTGACACAATAGTCACGTGAACGAACATAACAACGAAGTGCATTGAAAAAATCTCCAGCATCGAGATAATGATCGCCGAGATCGTCGTTTCCACGACGAATCGAGTCTTTTATTGAATTGGTTCGAAAATTTCGAAGATCATTATCGAGTCTTTCTAATTTCTGAACGAAATTGCGTTGTGTTTGCTCTTGCCATGTTAAATCAAACTCATTTGGTAGTGGAATATTTTGTTTCTTGATTTCATCTAAAATCTAAATTTTTCATTCAACGAATAAATTCAAACTCGAAAACATTCGAAATTCTATACTTGTTTATAAAGTGTAACAAAATGTGTCTCTTGTATATACCGAAGGGAGGCTAAGAGAGCATCCTGTTGTAATGCTGTACAATGCTGAGCAACATAGATCAAACGATAGACGCGCATAAGACCGTTGTAAGATGATGTTATTGTTTCAAGATCGAAACCTGTTTTTGATATATCAACTTGATAGTTGGAATTGGTGATATTTGGAATATTTGCTTCTGTTTCCATCGGCAGATTATTATTTACAGTTGATGAGCTCATCTAAAAGAATAAAAACTAAACTAAATGTTTATTGTTCAATCCAAGATTGAATTAATTTGATTAATTCATTCTCTTTATCAGTAAAACAATGATCAGCATCGGAGACAATGATCATTTCTGTTTTTAAAGTATTTTTTAATTGATCATTGAAGAGATCAATATCATCACCGGGTATAACTGTATCTTGATCACCCCAAAGATTTAAAACTTTAGCATTTCGAATTTGATTAATTCGATCAAGATTGAGAGCTTTGCGTCGTTCTATGCTTTCTTTTGTTACACGAAATTCTCCTTGAGATCCATTTCGTATAAGAAATGAGCCATTTTGATCTAATTCATCTAATTGTTTCTTGGAAAAACGTTCGGTTATTCCACGTTCGAGCCGGTAACGTCCGGCAACATTGATAATATACGGTACATCGTCATAAAACAAAGCATAAAGTAGAACAGTTGTACCCGAACGTGAATGTCCGATAAGTGCTCGAACGAAATAGTTTTCCGGTTGATTACGAAGATATTCGACAATAGATCGAAGATCTATTCGAGCTTCATCTTCATAACCTCCGTAATCCCAATCTTCACGACCAGTCGATTCGCCACAACCATGAAAATCAAATCGAACCGAATGATACTGATGTATGTCACGAGATAATTGAGGAAGAAAAACTGAATTGTTCTCGGCCATATAACCGTGACAAAGAACAAGAACATGCTGACGATTTTGATCATCGATATATGGATTTGTTTTTCGATTAAAAATACAAGATAATTTATGTTGACGTGACGTTAGCACTGTAAATGGTTCTTCGACGTAATCTGTCATTTTTGAATCACTATAAAAAAAATTAATAAATGTGTTTTCGGCTTGTCTTTCTTAAATATGATAAAAGACAAGAAATAACACACGGTTATTTTTTCCCTATTTCATTTTATTTATTGAGTCATTGCTTCTTTCATAATGATTGGAGAATGGTAAATTCATACAGAGGATTTGTCATAGATGTCCCTACATATTTCATATATCATCTTCTAACTTCTATAATGTGTCTTTTTATATTTTTTTTATTGTTTAGTCGAACTATGAACTATGATTTAATTGCAAGTGGTTTTTCAGTAGAAGGAAATATTAAATTAGCTAAATAACAGAAATAATTTAATTGATTATGATCCAATAATAACAGTTTAACAAAGTTGTTTAATATTCGATGTTGAATTCTTCTTTTACTTAGCAAGCTCTTTTTTCCACGAACCGCCAAGTGATTTATAGTTTATTCAACACCCTCACCCTCAAGATCTCCTAAATCTTATATTGATCTAGATATTGTTATAGAGAAGAAATATATCTTTGAAAAAACTATTATTCGCAAATAAACAGTATGATATGAGAGAGAGAAAATAAATAATCTTTTAATCATTGTAAACAAAACTTTGCAAGACAATAAAAAGTAATCACAATTAAATAAACAATAAAGTCTTTCATCTACGGTGTAGAGCATTTGCTAAAATACCAGTGGTGCCTCCTTGAATAAAAATCTTCATTGTTTTAGTCACAAATTGTCGAACACATATGAGCAGTATTCGATCCTAGAATAATGAAATCAGAATTTTTAGAAGAAAATAACGAGTTTATCAGGAGTTTTTGATAGTATGTTTTTCCGCATGTCAACTCACTATGGTTTACAACATAGAACCTGGTCCTTGTCGTCAATTACTCACGCCCTTCCTTCTTCTCTTTAAAACAGAGTAAATGTATACTCACTAGTAACAAAGTATCGTAATACACGCTTATCCGATCCTGAATTATAGTTCTTTTGTTTTAACGAAATAAGATTTTGTTGTTGATAAAAATGAGTTAAATAGTGATGATAATGAATAATCTAAGAAAAAAAAGAACATATTCAAACATCAATTTAAAATCAAATAATATTCAAATAGGCGAAACATCTCTTTAAAAAAGTAAATACATCGATTCAGAGCACAGAGTAAAAGGTGATGCTTTTTCTTAATTAGTATTTTCAAACTCTTCGATCGCTTATTAAAAAAAACACTTACGGTGGTTGAAATGGTGATTAATAGGATGATGACAACCTCGACATTTCATTTCTCCATTGCTGTCGTCGAAAAAATTAGGATTATTTAAAAGGTCCTGTAATCGCAACGTACACATTGAGTTGGTAGTTGAACAATCACTGCAATAATTATTCCATATTTTGCTTTAAAGTATAAAAAAAAGTAATGGCATTAATTGGTATTAAAGCCATATTGATTTGTGATTCGTTCATACTCACACACTAATACGCCAATCAAAATTATTAGTAAGCGTCGCGGAATGACCGCCATCTATACAAAAAATGAGAGCAAATATCGAATTCGTCAGTATTCTCCAATGAAATACAAACATAACGATTGATATTTTATGTGTATGTATGTTGTTTTCCATCAAAATATTATACATACACATGTTAAATATCTAGAAAATTAATAATAGATATTTGAAATAGTGTCTTCTCGTTTTAGCATTACATTTATTAGCATTTATTGCGCAAGAATTATCTTATGTAATTTCTCGTTATAAATCAATGGTCTATGCTTACTTTGCTATCTAAAATACATATTCATCCTTCTTCCCAGTGTCTAACCCGTCCGTTAGTTATTAGTTTAAATATTCTACTATCAGTTCGTCAATTTCATCAAAGTATAAATCAATATCTCTTCAATCTTCATACATGGAAACTGACGCATCAACCTCGTGAGCCAACTCTTCATTGGAATCCTCGTTTTCGCCAACAACAACAACAATTGCAAATCGATACAGAAGAAACAAATCAATCGAACGAAAATTGGGACTCATGGTTTGAAAAACATCAATCACCGACACTTCTGCCATTTCCATCACAAATCAATCTTCTCTCTGAAAATAAAATCTACTTTCTAAATACACCATCAACCGGTCTCATGCCCAAACGGTCAATTGAATCTTCATCTAATCTTGACATTTCACATAAACGTGAGAAATACGTTCAGACAGAAGTCCATCTTCCAAAACGTTCTTGGTCACATACGAACTACGAAGAACATATCTCTCGAAGTCGTTTTCATCATTTCAATTTTCACGTTATTAGTTACAACATTCTCGCTCAAAAACTCATCGAAGACAATCCATTTCTCTACGATGATTGTTCCGAAACTAATCTTTCATGGAATCGACGAAAAACACGTTTATTTAAAGAACTACTAAAACAAAATGCAGATGTAATTATGCGATTTTCTTTCTGATTTTTCCGAGATCAACTTTTGAGTTTATCTAGATTATTTGTTTACAAGAAATGCAAAGTGAACATTACAGAAATGATTTTCAACCGAAAATGAACGAATACGGTTACGATTCGATTTACATCAAACGATCGGGTGATAAGACCGACGGTTGTTGTTTGTTCTTTCGAAAAGATCGACTGAAATTAGTCGATAGAAAAACAGTGCCATTCTATCGACAAGATATTGCACTTCTCGATCGGTATACTAACTTGTTTTGTTTTAACCACAGATCTGTACTTGTTTTTTTTCAGTGATAATTGCGGTTTAATCGCTGTTTTTCAACCGAAAACTCGACATGCCGCATCCGACGATCTTTTTTGCGTTGCCACAACTCATTTACTCTTCTCTCCTAAACGTGGCGACATTAAACTCGCACAAATTCAATATTTTCTCGCTGAAATCGATCGTCTATCACGAAAACATTCGACCACGAACAACTACCATCCGATTATTATCTGCGGCGATCTCAATGCTCAACCACGATCGCCTCTCTCTCGATTTCTCATCGACGGACACATCAAATACGATATCTACCGTTCAATCGAAATCTCCGGTCAAATTCCTCAATCAATCGTTCGCAATCGTTTTTCTCTTCAACTTCCGTCGAGCGAACTTCTTCCCTCGTCATTCGTCACATCGAATTGTTCGTTTCCACAGTCGATTGTCCAACAGCAGCATTCATCAGCTGTGTTAACTCACAACAAACACTTTCGTTCGGTCTACGATCTCGACGAGCCAACCGACGTGACAACTTGTATAAATAATGAGAAGAACTTCGTCGATTATATTTTCTATACCCGACAGGAATGTGATCGACATCGGCTGAATCTGTTGAGTCGTTTGGATTTGTACAAGCAGAATCAAATGTTTAATGTTCATCTGCCGAATCAGCAGTTTCCGTCGGATCATTTTCTTTTAGCAGCGAGATTTGCATTGAAATTAAACGCGAAAAAACATTGATTGAATCGATAAAAACAAAAGAGAAAATAGTTGATGTCTGTTCTGTTTGTTTCTGCATTTTATAGATGACAGGTGTTGAGGAATTTGTTGAAAAATGTCGAGATTTAATTGAAATCGAACGAGAAGAAGAAATTAATCAATCGACGTGAGATTTGTTTTTCGAAATTATCATATTTTTATCTATCTTATTGTTGTTGTTGTTGTTGTGATCGATAGAGAAGCTTTGAAAGGTCAATCAACAAAACGTCTTGCTCAACGAGGTCTTTGCCTAACACGTTTACGTTTTCAATATACATATACTGGATTATATGGCCGAACGATTCTTGTTTTCGAAGGCGAATCTCTTTCGCGTGCACAAACATTTGGGCCAGGTTTTTGTCTATTTACAAAAATTGACTTTCAATAGTAAACTTTTTCAGGTGATATCGCTGGTATTTATCAGCAAGGACAATCACTTGAGGAGGAAAATATCTTAGCTCGTGGTTTAATCTTTCGTTTAACAGCAAACACAATTCATGTTACTCTCGAAGAAACCGAAGACGAACAATTCAATTCTCTCGGTGAGACTTGTCAATTCATGATTATCAAAATGGCAAATGACATTACCTATCGACGATTAAAACAGTAGAGCTACTAAAAATCTTTCAAACAAAAAGAAAATTGTATTTTTGTTTAAAGTTGTTTGACTCTGATGGAAAAACAACGACGAGGCATCGCACATCATTTGCTTGACATTGCGTTCGACGATGCCGAGCCGATTCCATCGAATTTCTCGCCGGCGAACGGGCCATCTCAATGGTTCAATGAAAATCTCGATGAATCTCAACGAGAAGCCGTCGGTTTCGCGTTGGCTTCTCGGGATATCTCGATTATTCACGGACCGCCCGGTACCGGGAAAACAACGACGATTGTCGAATACATTCTGCAAGAAACTTTGAAACGTGATGCGAAGATTCTTTGCTGTGCACCGTCGAATATCGCTGTCGACAATCTTGTCGAGCGTCTCGGACGGAAAAAACAACTGAAATTGATTCGACTTGGTCATCCGGCGCGGTTACTCGAGTCGATTCAGCGGTTTTCTTTGGAATCTGTAGTGATGGAAAATTATCAAGACGTGAAAAACGCATTGCGTGAAGATTTAAATCAATGTTTTGTAGGAACGAAATTGTTTTTCGAATGAAAAAGAAAACGGGATATTTTTAGAATAAATTACGTAAATCATCGACAGATCGAGCCGAACGCGACCGATTGAAACGCGAAATCAAACATCTACGAAAAGACATTCGAATCTACGAAGAAAAAGCCAGTCGCGAGGCCATGCAGTCTGTCAATGTTGTTCTTTGTACATTAACATCAGCAACTGACGACAGTCCTTTGAAATTACTTCCACCAAATCATTTCGATTTAGTCGTCATTGACGAATGCTCACAAGTAATTATATTCGAAATCATCGATGATCTCATTGTTCTGCTATAGACTCTCGAAGTTGCCTGCTGGCTTGCGTTACTTCGTGCCTCGAAATGTGTTCTAGCTGGCGATCATTTGCAATTGCCACCGACGATTTTAAGTGAAAAAGCGGCACGTGATGGTCTAGCTATCACATTAATGCAAAGAATGATTGAAAAACATGGTGATAAAGTAAAAAAAAAACAAGAGCGAGTGTTTGATGAATTAATCGATTAAATCTGTAGATAACACGGATGTTGACAGTTCAATATCGAATGAATGAAGCGATTATGAATTGGTCATCGAATGAATTCTATCACGGGAAATTAGTTGCTGATCAATCAGTCAAATCTCATTTGTTAAAAGATCTTTCGAATATTTGCAAACGTGAAAACGAAGATGAAATACACGATGAAAATCTCTCTCAAATACCTTTGTTTCTTATCGATACAACTGGGTATGATATGCCTGAAGTTTGCTATGACGATGAGAATTCTCGTGGAAATGAAGGCGAAGCCGCACTTGTGAGTGTACATGTCGAAGAATTAGTTCAGAATTACGGCGTATCCATCGATCAAATCGGTGTGATTACACCGTATAATATGCAAGTGCAATTGTTAAGACAAAAACTATTGACAAAATATCCGACATTGGAAATTAAATCTGTGGATGGTTTTCAAGGACGAGAGAAAGAAGTTATTATTATTTCGATGGTTCGATCGAACCTTCGTGGTGAAGTCGGATTTCTGTCCGATTCTCGGAGAATTAACGTGGCGATAACACGTGCACGTCGACATTTATGTGTCATTTGTAATGTTCAGACGGTGACTCACGATCCGTTTATTAAACGTTTGATTGATTATATGGAGGAAAATGGACAAGTTCGTTCGGCATTCGAATTTGTCGAAGATCAAAGTTTTTTTCAAACAGCAATTGCAGCAAAACAATCGACGGCAAAGCCCAAACAACCGAAGCAACAACCGAAAAAACCAAAACAACAACAAACGACTCAGCGATCAGAAGCGACGAACACTCTCGAAACTGTGCTCACAAATGTTCTTGATAAACGTATTCGAGAATTTCTCGACGATCCAAATGTTCAGCAACTACAATTCGAAGACGGCCTGTCGCCATTCGGCAGACGTTATGTTCATGAAGTACGAGCATTTCAAAAAATCATTTGATTGAATTTTTTGTTATTTTCGAATTTAGCTTGCAGAAAAACATAATTTGCAACATGTGAGCGAAGGTGTTGGCGATCAACGACATATCACTGTGATGAAAACTAAACCAGTTGAAATCGAGACGAAAGAAGAACCTGTTGTAGCTGAACAATTCAACGAACAATTTCGTTCGTTTTCTCTATTAGAAGAACAAGAAACTATCAAACCAGGAAAAAAGAAAAAATCAAAATCAACTAATAAAACTCAAGAAGAATCCGTCACTTCCACTGAAACAACCGAAGAAAAAGCATCAAACTCTGTCGTAACACCACCGCCAGTTCTCGAGCCTGTCAATCTTTGTCGTTATTGTCACAAAGACATTCCGCAACAAAACTTTCAGTTACACGAAATCTACTGTCAACGAATGCATCCAGTAGCATCGGTTTCGACAACAAACGAATCGTCTGTCGAAGCCAAACCTTCGACTAAACTAAACATCGCTTCCGAACGTCCGAAAACTGTCAAGAAAAAACAAGATAAAATCTCAGCAATGAGCGACGATGCATCATTCGACGAACTACTCGAAGCTGCTCGACAACAGGACAATATTTGTCAAGCACAACGATGCAAAGCAAAAATAACTCTACTCGGACAACTTTGTTCGTATTGTAATCGTCGATATTGTCTTGAACATTCGATGCCCGAGGTACACGGCTGTGGATATCAAGCAAGAAAAGATATCCGACAAACACACATAGTAACACATTCCAATCTTAAACCTGTTTACGAAAATTCATCAATCAGCAAAGATAAACGACCGTATTTGGAAAGGAAATTACAGGATAAAATCGCATCGAAAGAAACTCAACGGAAGAGAAAAGAAAAATAATTGTTCTTTCTTTCTTTTTTTTTTATTATTTACTTTTCCTTTTATTACTCTTTAATAAAATTGTAAAGATTTCGATTAGGACAAATTTGGTTATTTTTGTGAACTCGACGAATGACACTCAACTAAAATATTGATATTGATTGAGTTAGAAATTGAAAAGATTTCAAAGATCAATGCCGATCGTACTTAGTCAACTCAACAAGCGCTAACGTTTGAACATCGATCGATAACAATGAAAATATACGTATCGAACAAAACAAAACTCGGCTAATTCTTAATCCAAAATGACGTTTATTCTCAAAACTGTTCATAGACGATTAATTGAGAATTAACGTCAAAATTAATAAAAAAAACAAAGATCCGTTGAATCATTCATGTCTTAAATAACTTGTCGATTTAATTTTCATTACTACGCAGTAGTATTCGATTGGTTTCGATTTTTTTTCTCACAAATATAAATCGTATTTAAATCTGGTCTCTTGAGATCTCAATACAATAATAAAGTTAATCGATCACCCGTATAAATAGAAACGTTTTACTAGAAAACTGAGATTCTATTTATTGTTCTGTTAGTTTCTGCGAATAGATTCAATCCAATAAATGAACAATATTTATGAGAAAATGTGCGTAAGAAGAAACACATGTTATACTTAAAAAGGCCTAAAATATATTTCTGAGAAAACGAGAAGAGAACAAGCAGAAGAAAATGCTTGCGGACAAAAGAATAGAGGAAAAAATATATAGCAATCAAATAAATGCATTATAACTAAATCGTACTTATTTAATTATCGTAAAAGAAATTCGAAAAGAAAACGTAGATATATTCTTGTAGGAAATATGATAAATAATTGCACGAGAATTGAATTATTCAACTTAAAATGATCTTCATCTGAAATTCCAATGAGATTCAATTTGACTTCGAATGTAAAGAAACAACAACGAGACAGATTCAGGTTATTATAATTGTTTCTCTCAAGAGAGAACAATTGCAAAATAAAAGCAACCACGCATTTTTCTTTCAAATTACATTCTTGTTATTTATTTATTTATGAACGATATAATTGAACTTTTGAGTTTTCACGTACTTTTTGCACGTCATTCTTCGTGGATATCAATAATTTCAACTGACTTTATATGAGTTCGAAGGAAAAAAACAAAGAAAGTCAAATGTATTTAATAATGCGTGGTCGAATAAAGAATCTACTCAATAGACGAAGAGACCATGAATAATTAACTTCACTAAATTTGTATAAATTATAAATTTTTATTATTTTATGTAACTATATGTATATAAATATGTGTTTTTCTTTTATCCAACAAAAAAAAATATGACTAGACACCACATAAAGACGAACATAAAGAAAAAGAAGAAGAAGAAATAATACTGTGTCTTATGCCACTATACTTTTGTTCTCTCGGTTAGTTATTATTAATTTGTCTTTAATAAAATAAGAAAGAAAAAGCCTCTCTAAATCTTTAATCATTTATCTTATCACTTCGATTCTTCTATTCGTATTGGCGTTTTTAAGATTTGCCATTGTGCATTCAGCGATTCGCCGGATAAAATCGTTGACCAATAGATATTCTCAGGACAAACAAATCCTTTCGTCATATTTGTTATAGCCGGACCGAATATGATCGAACCAAGTTGTTCTTTATACGATAATGATTCATGTACAATACGTAATTCGATCATAACTTCTTGTGCTATATCACGACGTAATTCAAAGACAAGTTCTTCATGAAATGTTGGACAATCGGATGAACGTTGTACGCTTGTTTTTTTACGTTTGATTTTTTTACCATTTCGATCGAATAAAGTAACTTTAACACAAGCTTCTGAACGAACAAAACAAAAACAAAAATGAAAATAGATTTCAAGATATTTTTCTTGCCTGGATAAGGTTTATTTTCGATTGAAAGAGGTCGTAGATTTTTTGCTTCGAGAACAACAACAGCTAATTTAGCAGCACTTTGTAAATAAGATAAAGATACAAGTAAATCGCCTAGATCAGGATCCTAGAGAAAAGAAAATGATGCCGTTTTTTTAGTTCTTGTTTCATCCGAAATAAACTATCATCGAACTTGAATGAGTGACGAAGGATCACACTCATCTAATGGTTTCTTTAATGAAATTTCTTCCGCATCATTTAATCCGGCAAGATCGTATTTAACTGTCGCAATGCGAATATCTTTATAAGCTGGTTTAGTTGTGCCAACTCTATATAAGAGTATTTCAATTGAATGATTATTTAATTGTTCCAATGTTAATTCAAAATCATTTAATTGTTTCGCATCGAATAGATACGATGTTTGTGAACGTGAACATCGAACGATTTTCGTTTGAAATAGACTACGTTTCTCTGGATACAATCGAAAACGGCAATAGAAAGCTATGGAATCACCATTACTAGTATTCGTATTATTTGACGATGATGTATTGGAATTGAGATTCGAATTAATTAGAAAATTATCCAGTATCTGTAGATTTTCGAATGCTAAACTTTCGACAAATACATGTTCACCATTTCGATCATAACTGATTTGAATTTGTGCGAGAGCTCGATCTGTAATATCTTCAACAGCCGGATTAGCAACAGCAGCTGCTTTCTTCAATTGAAATACAAGAGAGAGAGAGAAAGAAAAACGTGTCGTTAAACATATTCATTTAATTTGAAAAATTAACTTACAGCAGCAGCTGATGCATATAAAGCTTGTTGTAATTCTTTAGGATCAATGGGATCGAACATCGATGGACGTCGTCCTCTTGTTGGCAGTGACATTTTTCTGTCCGATGACTGATTTGGTACAGTTTCACCTGCTGGTGAAATGTCTTTCATAACATTATGTGATGGTGAATTGTTCGATTGTATGCTAACACGTGGCGAAGATGATTGCGGTCCAAAAGCAAATGGTGTCGGCGGTGTGCCTAGATCAAATGAAAATAAGACATATATATATTGAGAGAAAAGTTTCCGATTTTTTATGTCCGATTCAGTCATGAGTGCTACGCAAATTTTATTAGTAGTGACAAGAAAGAAAAAGCAAAGGAGAAATATGAAGAAAATGAAGAAGAAGAAGAAGAAGAAGAAAAGCGAGAGAAAAAAAGAACTTGATGAGCTTTCCTCGTTGCTACTGTTGACAACGTCGTCGTCGTCGTCATTCGTTGTCGTTCTTCTGTTCGATTCATTCTTAGAACATCCAATATTTAATGAAATGAAGACGCATACGAGAGCATATACATTCACACAAGAAAAGTAATGTGTGATGTAGTATAGATCGTCGTGAATAAATATATATATATATAGTATATTGTGTGCTTCGGATTTATTTATTCTCTCATATGTCAGAACGCCAACTATTTATAAATAAATATAGATAGAAACAACAATTCTCAATGAATAATCAAATATGATTGTCTACTGTCATTCCGCCTCTTATATGCATACATATAAATTCTATCTGATTATAAATGTAAGTGGTACTATACATCAATAATCAGTTGAGATCGATTGAAGATTCTCTAAGTTGTTGCAGATTAGCATAAAGAAAAAGAAATCAAAGACATATATGAACTGTCAAAGTCGTTTTGTTTGTACTTAATTGCGTTTGGGACAAGGATAGAACTATGGTAAAGACGGAAAAAGATCGAATATATTGAACCCATCTTAGAATTTCCCCAAAAGGCACGCTCAACTAATGAACATGTAGTATGTAGACACCGGAAGTTAAAAGCACATTGACAATCATATCAAACTCATGTATATCAAATACTCACTGCTTCTTTTTTTCAAACGAACGGTATTTCACAATACTCGTTCATAAT
>ERZ778026.1874-NODE-1874-length-24435-cov-99.900861_pt1 | contig 24435 bp, 29 predicted proteins | sample MGYA00375756_ERZ778026 | MGnify/ENA primary metagenome ERZ778026 (study PRJEB29350, sample SAMN05389820) | bioreactor metagenome | isolation source: Ammonium sulfate bioreactor | place: South Africa: University of Cape Town | collected 2014-02-18 ... | reverse complement strand
TCGTCTTCTCACACTTGTGTGTGTGTGTGCTGCCATGGTGCGCTCAATCGCTTGTTCTGACCCTCAATCATATTCTTTTCCTTGTAGGCCATGATTTTTGCTCTTCTCCTTTTTTTTTATGTCGATGCCTATGCGCATATGTACGTGCTTGCGCTGCGTAAAAATGAATTTAGTGATAAGCACGTCAAAAATGACAAATTGCCATGATGGGCTCTCTCCCTCTCGTTCTTGCGCGCGCACGATAGTAGTGTGTTACACCAAAGGACGAGAAAAGAAAAGCTGCTCTGCTCTTTATTTCATCGTTACCATCATTCTCAATCTCCCACAAACAACTTCCGATCAATGTCACTTTTCATCTCTAATGTTGTCTTGTTCTCGAAGTCGACAAACGATTTTGAGTGTAACGTTGTCGAAACTTGATTTATCACCTTGTCGAATCTATTTCTATCGTCGGAGTATTAATAAATGTCATTTTGTCGCATACAAATCTCATTAGTCGATCCTGTCACCCAATGGGACAAGTGTCATCTGTCGTATTTTTAACGAATGAAATACGAGAGAATCGAAAATATCTTACCATAGTTTTAGCTTTTGTTATCATATAACCAACCATTGTCTAGTTCAACGAAGTAATTCTTGTAGTATGTCTTTGTCTCTGATTGACCTATGGTCAACTACTGCGCAAATGTGAACTAGAGAAATAGATAGAGAAATACAGAGAAGGAGAAAAAAAAGAAGAGAAAAAAATAAGAGAGAAAAGGTGTTCTGTTGTTGTTGTTGTACATCATCGACGCGTGATTAGCAGTGACAGTCTCGCTTCCTCTCTTGTGTTTTGTTTTTGTTGCTCGGGCATCGGTCGCCCGCCGCCAGATTGTTCACATCTCTCGTGTTCTCTCTTCGTTCGATAGGCATCTTCAAATAATTGTTCTTGAAAAGGGGAAACGACGAATGATGGTCGCGTCGTTATCTATCCGTTCTCGCTCGTTCGCTCGAGGATGTCTTCATCGTTTTCTTCTTCTTTTTCTGTAAATGCTCATCATCCGTCAGGGCAAAAACAATAGACAGAGATAGGGACGGTCAGAGCAACAACAAAATGGGACGATGGCCAAACAGCAGAACGTCTCTCTGATTGATATTGTCGGGATGACCAAGATATAGGTCAAACATCGGACGCTTTCTGCTGCGATGGATACTCGATATGAGTACAGATACAATATGTGTATGTATATGTATATATAGAATGGCGAGAAAAACCTGGAGATGACGATCAATTAGACACATTGTTTGAACAAACAAACCAGTCAATCTCGATTCTCAACTAAATGAACTGACAGAAAACATTTGACATGTAAAAATAATCTATCGAAAAAAAAAAGCGGGGAGATGTTTTCTTTTGCAGAGTAAGTAGAGAGAAAGCAAATGTGTCATCTCATGAGTGCATTGATCGGAAATTAAATCGCAATCATTGCGTGCGACAATGTATATCGAGTGTGAATTCCTTGGAGACGATTCTGATGGTCGACAGAGAAAATTGAGGAACTTGTCAAATATGAACGATGTATGGCTTTCGGCAACGAGAAGAGCGACTCTCGCGGGGTGTGATTGCGCGATCGAGACATAAGTCACATTTGGCACGACAAAACGAAATCACCTAATCGATCAGAAATCCCGCATGTGCTCGATGATCGATCTTCGAGACTCAAAATAGTAACGCACATAAATCTTGATTTTATAATTCAACAGAAAAAAACGAAGATATTCTCGAGCTGTCAACTCTCGTTATCACATGATAACAAGGCGCGAAAACATCGAGGTTTGATCATTGACAACACAAACACACTTATGAACAATGCTGATTACGTATCGAAGATAATCAAAATTACAAATGTGTACATGTTACTGATGACACGCCGTGAACAAACAGAGTCGAGGGAAGATCTTTGGATAGAAGATCAAGAATTTCAATGTATCGTTGGGAATGTTGTTTGTCAATCGGTGGCCGAGGTAGATACAGATAGATACACGCCGTATTCTCGCATTGTTTTCGAATGAGTTCATTGACTTTGAACAGATATTCATTGTTGTTGGTATTAGTAAATGCATTCGTTGTGGTAAATTCGTGTAGGTGATCGTAGGAAATCAGTCGAGTTTGAGCTTTGATACGAAGTTGATTGAGTAGATCGTCGAGATTTTTTTGAATGCAATGTGTACGCGAATTGATCGCGTCGATACAGAGGAAAACACGGAGTTGAACGCGGTTTTTCCATCGTTTCGACATGGACAAAATCGTGGCTAATTGTAGCATATAGAGACAAGTTACATCGAATTGAGTCGAACTTTCAGGAACGATGAAATTGATCTAGAAAATTTGAAATTCGATCGATTGATTATCTTCGGTTTTTTTTTGTTTTACTGGCCAAATGTCAATGGTGAATTTTTGTTGATTTGAATTGGAATTTTCGAGTTTGAGCGAAGGGAAATTTCGTGCAAGACAAATACTTTTATTCAACCGAAGTACATCTCGAATGATTTCGACATACGAATCGATATCGAGAAGTTTCTCTTCATTTTCTTTACGCAATGCTAAACAATAAAAAAAACACATTCGAAATCGAATCTCAAGCAAATCTCTTACATTGAAAATGTAAAATCGATTGATGATTTGTTGAATTCGATGAGTTCAGATTCAAATCCGATTGAACTGAAGACGTATGAAGCGGAATGATTGCTGATTTGCGCCAACGTTTTTTGTAGAAAGCACGTGTGCGTAATTGATCATCAGGAATCGAATCGTCATAAAATCCGAGAACGATCGTATTCGGTCGGAGTCCGCCGAGACCAGCGAGTCGAATTAGATGCACGGCACCTTCTCGAATTGTCGATGCTGATGTCATGTCAACGAAAGCTTTGATTTTCATGTGATCAATCAATGAAATCCAAACGGGATATTCTTGTGAGCAGAGATCGTCATCGGAATTGAGTTTCACGTGACCTAAGATGAACAAACCGCCTTTTTTCATATCGTTGACAAATTCGATGAGATGAGTCGATGAACGTGGATTGGCAACGAGAAGAAGGATTTGTGGACGCCAAAATTTCACGTGTTCTTTTCGGGGATCGAGCAAGAGAAGATACTTTCGGACTTGATGAAAGATAAGAGCTTGGGAAATCGAACCCCATGATGCTTGAGGAAAATCTCGTAGATGTAGAATAGCAATGAGACCCGTGAGAATACCGATGGCAATCGAAGCGGATAGAGCTGAAATAATGAAACACATGATGATCGAGCCGAGTGCACCGATAAGAGCCGTATGCCAGGAGAAATATTTGAATATTGGACGAAAATTCGGTGCTGAGGCAAGAGCAAGAGCGAGACACGAGAGATTGACAGCGAAATAGGCGAGAAGGAAGAAGATAGTAACGATTCGAGAGATTTTATTCAACGAACCGATTAGAAGTACGCACTGAAATGAATTCGTTTCGATAGGATTTCGAATAAATCAATTATCTATCTACTTCGACAAGAGTGAAACTGCATAGAGCAGCAACGATTGGATTGCGACGACTACTTGTACCTTTAGAAATCCATCGGAGTAAGATTCCTGAAATCGAAATTTGCATTTTTCAAGAGAGAGAAAAAGCGAACAGATCGATCTACCAAAAATCTCATCTTTGGATACAGCTTGAAGGATTCGAGAAGAACCAATGAGACCTGATAGACACGATGAAAACGATGCTGAGATCATAGCAAAAATGACACATGGTTTCCAAAGATTAACATCAGGCAAGAATAAATAATTATTCATAAGAACATAACTGAAAATCATTTCTCAATCGATTGAAATTTAACTGAGAAAACAAAACAAACCGATCAGTTGTTGATGCGATTAGAAATAATTCTGAAATGTAAATCAAAAAAGCGACAACAATCGCCGAAATCGAACCACGATAAAGACTTCGACTGGGCTGCTGAAATTGACCTGACATTGTTGCTCCAGCGAGAAAACCAGTTACACTGGAAAATAGAATTCCGAAAACAGTTTCAAAATTCATCACATCACCAGTTGTATAATCAATCGAATAATTCGAATATAAATTACCTTTGAACGTGCTTAAACTAAAACTCGTATATTGTCCATAGAGAAAATCCGTTCGATTAGGCAGATCGCCGTTATGATACGCATAGACATTCGTTTTGGAAATTACGATCGATAGAGGATTTTGAATGCAAAATGAAAGAACGATAACAATGTACACACAACCAACAATGATGAGAATAAAAAATGCAATCGTTGGATATAATGGAGCACTTAGAAGACAGAGAATTAAACTCAACAAATTAATCACAGTTCCATAGAGAAATCTCCACCAATGACTTGCTTCGAAGATATTCATTTCTCCTATAAATAAACAAACAACAAGATTTGGATTTTTTCTAGTTTTTCTTTCAAATTCAATATTCATTCACTTCCAGGTCCGAAAAGTTCGACTAAAATCTCGACAATAGCTGCTACACTTTGCCCATTACCAATGACAGTTGCAAAATAAAACAAAACGCCAACACCTCCGCCAAATTCCGGCCCTAACGAACGTGATATCATATGATAAACACCTCCGCCATCGATCTTTCCGTTCGTTGCCAACGAACAAATACTCAGCATCGTACAAACTAATATAATCAAGCAAAGACCTAGTTGAATTAACGTTTGTATGACTCCGGCATGAGCAAGAGCAAAACCAATACGCATGAATATCGATATGGCAAGCATGGCGAGGGCAACGGGCGAGAAAACAACAAGCATTCCGCGAAGAAATGTCTTCGAATTGTTCGACACTGTGTGAATATTTGACTCGATAATGGAATGTTCCGATGAAAGATTAATGCTGCTGTTGAATGTCTGAAGAGACGTTTCGATTTCATGTTGATCATCTGTTTGCACATCGAACCGTGTGTACGGAGCGAATTGACAGTCGATTGTCGTTTGCATAACGAAAGAATGATAGTCTTTGTTGTCTTTTCGTTTGCATATCTTTATTCATGTGTTCCAGGTGTGTCAAATCTCTTTGTAGAGATAGCATTGTAGTTTATCTCATTCGAGTTAAGAACAAAAGAAAAGGCTAAACAATTAAACTATTATATCACTTAAATATAAAAAAAAACGAAGACAAAAAACGAGTGTTAGGAAATGAAAAAAAAATAAAACGACGACAGTATTCATTTTGAACTAGCAATTATAGTACTCTCCTCTTCCGAATCACTTTCATTCTTCTCTTCCTCCGAAGGTAAACCAGCGCTACTACGACGATGAAAATGCACTGCTCCAGGTGATTTCGGTTTTTCTGATATTTGATCAGTTATTGCTGATGAATGATCACAACATTGCAATGGACTGCATTTCGATTTCGTTTTTGAGCATTGATAAAGGCATGTAAATTTTTCGATCTCATTCGATGTCTAGACAAAATCGAATATTTAACAAACAAACAAGAATTTCTCGTTTCATACTAAGGAAAATTCCGGTTGAATCGTCACATGATCGATATAAAATGTTTGAAAAATCACTATTATATCTTGATATTTCGAAAGAATATCTTCAGTTGTATTGAAAACAATATGAACAGTTGCTAAAGTTTTCTGTGGAGTTAAACGCCAAATATGTAATTCATGAACGCCGACAATTCCAGATATCTGAAATGCAATCGATCGAATTCGAATACGTGAGAAATTCGAAGCCTACGGTTTCAACAAGTCGCTTTTCGATTTCATCGGATTTCAATCCACTTGGTTTAGCTTGCAGAACAAGATGCATTACATCCCGGACTAAATAATTCTCGAATAAAAACAAAAATTCAATTTCGAAAATCTACCCGGAATATAAATCATGATGATATACGAAATAAAAAGTAAACAGCAAATACTCGGATCGACTAAACGTGTGTAGATCAATCGAACATGATGTACTTCGCCTAACATAACTAACAATATTCCGCAAGTGAATATCGCCAAAGGACCGAGTAACATATTGAGTACTTGAAGAAATGAATGATGAATAGGTAGTGTGTCAGTAATAAGTACTGAAAAGAAACGCAAATCGATATGATTGAAAATGATTTTAATATTTTTGATCGTACATGATTTCGAGAGATGTTTGGGCAAGGATTGTGGAAGACTAGGACGTCGTTGTTTGATTGCTTGTTGAAGTTTTCGTGAACGTTTCACTAGTGAATCTGAGAAAGAAGAATTTCCAATTGATTCGACTTCGTTTTTTTTTTCTTGTCTTACAGATGATAGCAGCACCCAATAGACAATTGGAAACAGTGGCATAGACTCCAACACCAAGAATGAATTCCGGGTGATCGATTAGACTATGAATATGTTCTAAAATGAGATTATAGATAAAGATAAATTTGTTGTTTTTTTTTTTCGTACCATGTCCATGAGCAGAAAGAACTTTCGAACTGTTCGATTCTCGTTTTGGTATGATGAAAACCACGTCGATTAGATGTTTAACAGTTTCAAGAAAAACTGAAACCGACAACGAAAGAAAACTAACAAACGCAACTAATTCACCAACAACACCGACTGTCAAAACCAAAAAAATTGGGAAATCTTGAATTTATCAAAGAAGAAAACAAACCTCGAGCGAGACCATACGTGTGTCGAGATGTGTATACAGATTGAATCTAGAATTTCAGTTATTTTTTATCAAAAAACAAGACAAAGTAAGTAAACGTACCCTCAATGAAACAATTCGAACCGTACAAAGAATGGCTTGACATAGATGATAATAACCATCCAATAACATCACCACTGTTTCCATTTATAGAATAAAAGGAAAAAAAAACGACATACATCATATTTTTTTTTCGTTTATTCATTGAGATTTGTATTCTTACCGCTATGACAAAGATTATAACCAATAACTTCGAGAATGAATAACCCGAGATTATTGATTAATAAAAGCACAGCCAAGATCATCATGTGTTCGTTTGTTATCACGCGGAACTTATACTATCATATCAGTACAAAACGTTACTCTGCATTCTGCTTTTATGTTATATAATGTCTTAGGCACGTTTTTTTTCTCTTTGCGTTCTTTTCTCTCTTTGCGTTCTTTTTTTTCTTTGCGTTCTTTGTTTTTCTTCGTCGTATTTGTCCTTGCATCTCTTTCCCAAAACTGCATCTATGCATACAGCTCGACATCGATTGGTCTTTCTTTTTTTAACTATCCGAGCGCATAGATTCGATCGTTTTATTTTCAAAGTACAATATATCTCAAAGAGGAAAAAAAACATCAAGAACAACTAACAAAAGAAAAAGGTTAATAATAGAAAAAAAAACCACGAACACAAACAATTGAACAGAGAAGAGAAAAAGAAAACATGAAATTGCATTTCAAACACAACACAAAGAAAAACACAGAAATGCATAACTTAGATTTTCAAATAACAAAAAAAAAAGAAAAGAAAAACACGCACTACGAGACACTCGCATTTCGCATGAGAGGTTTATGAGCCAATGCTTCGGTTAATGGCTGTTGATTGTTCATACCTGAATGTGCTTTTGTCCAGCATTTATCACAGAAATATTTCCAACAAGCTAACGAACGACAGAAATATTTGCCTAGTTGAGTACATGATTGACCATTGGAACCGCTGCACGTTTGTGCATCGACTAAATACGGATCAAGTTGAATCTAGAAATCAAACAAAGTCTTTCTCTCGATCAATTGACTAACGAACATTATTCGATACGTACAACTTTAGAAAATCGTTCACAATCGATAAATACATAATTAGCTGTCATAGCACTGAAATAACTATGAATACTTGTAAAAATTACTCGACCTGACCCGATCGGATATTTATTTCGGTCGGTATCGATCGCCGCAAAATCAACTTCGCCAAATAATTTCGAGAATATTCGAGCAAGTGCATATGCCGTCATCATGCCATGCAAAGCGCCAACGAAGACTGTGGTCTTATACGGATCGTCTTTGAGTAATTCGCACATCGCTGCATCGTGTCGATTCGAAGACATCCATTGTGCATCTTCGGTCTACGAAATTTCATTGAACATTCGTCAAAAAAAAATCAATTTCGATTCGATCTACTTACAAACCACGGTATAAGTTGAATCTAAAAAGAAAAAACAAAACAAAATGAAAAATGGAATTCGAGAGACAGAGAGAGAGACAACGTACACTTTTGCGTTTGGATGCGGATCGTTGATTATTGAGATTAAGATAATATTCACAACGACCATCGGAATTTCGTTGTGGTTGTTGACAACAAGCTAAAAGTAGTTCATGTACAGATGATTCTTTATCGAAGATCGCATAAGCATAGCCTGATTTGCCTGAAAGACAAAACGAATGATTGATTTTCTATTTCGAAACAGAAGACGTCAGTTGACTACCATGATTGGTACGACGACGAGTTCGATTATTTTCAGCCGGCCATTCGATACGAACAGGTCCGAATTGACTAAGACGAGTGGCTAATTCACCTATACAAACAATCGAATTTTGTTTTTATTTCCTAGACAACATAAACATACGTTCGTTGAGATCGTGTGGAATGCCTCCGAGAAAGATTTTATTCGAAAGTGACGGAGGATTTATCGAATAAGCACGTGGTTTAACGGGCAATGGCGCACACCAGCACATATTCTGACTAACTTTACCGAAATGACCTGCAAACGAGAAAACCAATTGGTTTTTCGAATGTAGAAATTCACTTACGAGTCGCTTGACGACGTTCATTAGCCGCAGCTATCTTAAGACGACTGTCATCGTTATCCATATTAAGACATTGCTAGAACAAAGATTGAGTTAGTCTTTTGTTTTTTTTCACTCGTTTAATCAATCTACCATTTGTTCGATTAACGATTGAGGAGGAAGATTTGCTTGTCTTTCTTGAAAGTATCGACCTTCATCTTCATATTGATCGTCATCGGCAGCATAACGAGCTGTAAAATCTTTACTCATTAAAAATTGAAGTAATTTCTCATCGGTACACATACTAAAATTTAGTTGTTGTTTTTCTTCTCCTCTCTCTTTTTTTCTTTTCGTTTTTACTTGATTAGTGGTGTCGATGGATAGTTGTACGGTGACATTGACCATTGCGGTGGCATTGTCGATGAACTATTCATCATCATCATCGATCGTTGATCTGTATTCGACAGATTTTCATCAAGTAAATTTGTAAAACCCATCGGCGGATTCAATGAACGATCCATGAGTGAATAACTACTTCCCAATGTCAAATTCTAATTTTGTATTTTCAAACAAACAGACAAATAAATATTCATTTTCGGCTTATTCGTCTTACTTACATTTTCTTTCGAGATCATTGTCATTAGTTCGTTTTACATATACATACAATACACACGATACACACACGCACGCACTCACAGAGGTTAAAAATTAAAAGAGGAATTTATATCTCGACTAATAATCACGTCTTCGGAAAAAGAGCGGAATAAATAGTGAGAAGAGTGGACACGTTTTTGTTTTCTCTTTTTCTTCTTCGACTTATTTTCGTCCATTTGGTTTCTGTTTATTTAAATTGGTCAGACAGAGAACGAGTAAAATAGACAAATTTTAGGCATATTGTTACATTGTCTCGTAGTTAAAAGGCCTGGATAATGAAGGACAATAGCGAACAAATTCGTCCGACCAAAATGAAAAAGAAAAAAAAGAGAAAAAAAACACAGAATGAAATTCGTTAATTTCGTAGTTTTTGTTTCAATCGTTCGAAATAATCTTTTAACATTCGTGTTTGTGAATGTTGTTCGCCGAATGTTGTTTCGACGATTTCGACGGCTTTTTGCGCATAAACAATCGCTTGATCATAGTTTTTGATATCTTCATAAACGCCAGCAATATTTGCATAGATCATAATTAACGATGGATGTTTCGATTGCACCGATTCTTGTTCGATTTCGAGCGTCATTTGAAAATGTTTCAGCGCTAATGAATAATCTTTCAATGCATGATAGACTAAACCGATGTTATTATGTGTCGCACCGAGCAATGGATGGTGCGCTGGAAGAGTTTGTTGTTCGAGTTTGAGTGCATGTTGATAGCATTCCAAGGCTTCGTGTCGTTTGCCTTGAGCATCGAACACACCGCCGATGTTATTGTATCGAATGGCGATATCTGATTGTTCGAGATTCGGCGAGAGTAGATCGATATCGAGCGCGTGTTGAAGATATTCGAGAGAACTATCGAATTGACCTTGTTTCTTAAGAACTAAACCGATGGTTGAATAAGTTGGACTCAATTGTCGATCGTTGATTGGCAGATAGGAAAGATAGGATTCCAAGGACTTTTGAAAATGTATGAGTGCATTGGCGAGATCATCGGTTTCTTCGTAAGTCAAACCGATTTGATGATGTAAATGAGCGAGTTGTTTTCGATCGGTTTCATCGGTTGTTTCGATAACGATCGAATAGATTTCTCGAGCTTTTTCAAAGCGACCGAGAACGAGCATTAATTTAGCCAAACGTTTCATATTGGTTTCCGAACGCATATTCATTCGAATATGTTCGGTTAGTTGTGTTAATTGTTGATTATTTTCATTGATTAAACTCAAATGAATTTGACAGAAATGTTCGTCGAGTGGTTCGATTTGATCGATATGAAATAAAGTGTGCAGAGACAAAACGAATTCAGTTTCTGAAAGTTGATAAATCGATGAATGAATATGAATTTGAAATAGAACAGCAGTTTGATGATTGCCTGCATGAATCGAATCGATTTTATTCGTAGTCACTCGAAGGAAATTCTCGAATGCTAAGAAACCATTTTGATTTCGAGTTAACTTCTCGAAATCTTCGTTGAACATGCATTGACAATGATAGACAATCAACGGTTGAATCGATGTTTTTTGTTTCGATGTTATTTCTTCATCGAGATCACGAATAAAAAATGATAATTGAAGAATTAACTCGGTGTCTTGTGCTCGCAAGGCTCGGTTCATCATATTGGTTAGAAATGAGCTTCGTTTGAACCAAAACATAGCCGAGCTTTTCGAATAAGTTCGTTTGAATTCATCGATGAGTTCTAATTGATATCGATTAGCTGCATATTGAACTCGAGAAAATTCGAGAAAATCTCGTTGATTTCCATTGAAATTCATGAGAATTTCTCTCATAAAATGTGCGTAGATAAACATTGGATCGAGTTCATTGAGATTCGTCGATGAAAAGAAACTCATCGGCATGAGATTGTTTTCATCTTGAACAATTTTCGATTTTAATTTCGAACAGATTTGTTCGATTGTTGAATAGGTACCTTGAATTTTCTCGTTCGTTGGATGAGCGATCGGTTGACTTGAATGGAGATAAATCGAATTGATTTGTTTGTTCGAGTCGAGCTGAGAGAAAAGATTTCTATCGTCGAAATTCGAAACAATCAGATAGATTTGTTCGTTGGTTAGCTCTCGGATTGTTTGTAGGCATTGTTGCCAATTGGAAAAGATCTTAATTGAATTGACAATTTGTCGAAGTTGAACGATCGATTCTCGATCGAATCCATCGTCATCGAATGTCAACCAAATGATAAGAAAATTCTCGATAATTCGAGTTTTAATTGTTCGATTCAACATACCTCGGTGTGAGAGAGAAAGAATGCTGTTATTTTAAATTATTTTTATTGAATTTAAAATAAAAAAAGAAGAAAAAGAAAAAAACACGGGGTGTTCAAGTTGTTTTTTGTTTCGAAAAAAGAGTGAGAATGGCATCAGCGGCAACGAAAGGTGTAATCAATCCTTGCATCACACGCTCTTCATATTTGGCAATTGCACTTTGAATTTGTTGATCGGAGAGAAATTGATCGAGTACACGATCTCGAATGTTATTCCACATCCATTTACGTAGTTGTTGAGCACGTTTAGTCAGCAATTCACCGGAATTACTCATTGCTGTTTCGAATGCGAGCATTTGCGACCAAGCTTGATCGATATTTTCACTTTTTCGAGAGGAGACTGAGATCACCTTATGATGGGAGAGAGAGAAAAATCAAAGAGAGAGAGAGAGAGAGAAATTTTACTTTAGGAGCCCAATTTAATGATCGACGACGCATAAGTCGAAGTGCACTTGACCATTCCGTTTTCAATCGACGAACTTCAGGCAACAATTCACCATCAGCTTTCGTGATGATAACGAGGTCAACTAATTCCATTATGCCTTTTTTCATTCCTAAGCAACACGCAACGATTCAATCTAGTTTTTTTCTTATTATGCTCGAAATCAACGAAAATACCTTGTAATTCATCACCGGATCCAGGAGGTAAAAGAACACAGAACATATCGACCATATCAACAACGGCAAATTCCGATTGTCCGACTCCTAATAATCGAAAACGTATTTTCGAATGAATAAAACTGAAATCGATTTCTGCTAACCGACAGTTTCGACGAGAATAACGTTGTAGCCCGCTGCTTCGCATAGGACAATCGCATCATTCGTTGTTCTCGTCACACCACCGAGCGTGCCAGCCGATGGTGACGTTCGAATATACGAATTGCTCTCTCGTGATAACTCGAGCATACGAGTTTTATCGCCGAGAATCGAACCACCGGTCGTCGACGACGATGGATCGACAGTTAGAACAGCGACTTTATGTCCTTGATCAATTAAATGTTTGCCGAACACATTGATAAATGTCGATTTACCTAGAGAAGTTCATCGTTTTCAAATCGTTTGTTTATTTAACTTCAAATCATTTACCAGCACCGGGACTACCGGATAATCCTAGAAAATCAAATGTTATGTCAATCGAAGCGATTCAATCGAACGCAAACGAACCAATTCGAAAGCTAATCGGTTTGTCCAGCTGTCGATCTTGTTTCTCTTTCAAACTTCGTAAAACTTGAGCAAGTAGTTCTTTTGCATGTTGTTGTTTCTCGTGTTGAGTCGACTCGACTAGTGTGATACTCCGGGCTAGACAACCTCGATCACCATTTATCAGACCTCGATACAAATCACTGACTGATGTTGCATATCGACGAACAGACAAGAGATTCGAAAAACGTCGAGCAAATAGCAACATTCAAATCTGAAATAATCATCATGAGAAAGTAGCACAAATGTTGTTGTTTTTTTATTTCGAAATAAAGAAGAAAAAAGAGTTTTTGTTTGCTAATAAATTTCGCCTTTTCGACCACGAAATCGTGATCGCATATCGATCTAAATACGAAAAGAAAACAACGAGATGACAAAACATCATTGCAACAATCTCTCTCACCATCGATCGTTTACATTCGAAGAACGTGTACGACAAACGTCGACATTCTTCGGGCACGAGTTCTCTCAATTTTTCATCGCTTAAACATTCTTTCGGCGTATGTCCTAACTGTAAAATCACGTTCGAAAGAAAACAACTCTCAACAATTTTTTCTATTTATTACTTTACAGCAATCACTCGCTAACAAGCACATTTTCAAGTCATATCGAAGAAGATCACAAGCAGCATGTGTCTTCTTGTTTTGTTCATCGTAATCATAATCAACTGGATATTCACGTTTGGGTGTCTAGAAGGAATAAGAAAACAAAAAACATTCAGCATTTAGTTTTTCTCTTTCTCTTGTGGAGTTTTTCTATCTCGCTAAATTGTTTTTTTTTATTTCTTTTTCTCCTGTAGTAATTATATACAAAATATATGAGAAAGATTAGATTAGTTCGTTGAAAGACATGATCTCGAACAAGTCGTCGGCGATGAATTCATTTCATGATTTAGTTTATCGAGAGATTTCAAATGGAACTGTTCGTCGACTAACATTTGTAAATATTCGATACAATGTTTCAAACCGAAGAGCAGATTTTCATCGGCTTGATTTTTGTGTTTCGATTGGAAAACATGAGCAAAATCAACAAGTCGAACATCAACACGAATCGATTGTTCATCATAATCATCTCGAATATTGCCATCGTAGACGATTAAAATCGATGACGCAATAAAAACGAATTCAAATTGTTTCGACATGATCTCATAGAGATCGATAAGTCGAACTAGAACAGCTCGAACTATTGCACGATGATCGCGTTCGTTGGCACCGAAAAAATTCGCCATACCATGGACGAGCTCGTCTTTGGTCAGCGAACGAGCACATTGCTTGTCATGATAAATATATGTCTGTTCTTTGTGAGAATAAACTTTCCAGCCGAGTAATTGAAAGCCGATTTCCGAGGCCGGTTGAAATTTGTTAATTTGCCGTTCGATCTTTTCCTGTGTGGCTTCTTCATCGTAAGTGATTCGACCGAGTTTAATATCAATAACACACGGTTTCTCATAGGTTCGAATGATGTTTTCCAAGATTAAATAAGTCATATTGGAATATTCGTATGTGCCGTTATATTGAGGCAGAAATGGCCGAAGTTTAGTCAGTTCAGGTGAAATCGGTCGAACGAACATGATCTCATAGAATTCATGTTCACGTGGACCACGTGGCGGGTTTAATAGAGGCTTGAGTACTTCGCCTGTTGAGCAACGTTCTAATAAGCCGAATTTGGTTTTCGATCGACCGTAGAAATGGCCGGCTACTTGATGAACAAGCGGCCGAGTATCGGGCGGTAATTCAGGTAATGAATCGTCTATCATCTGAAGAAATCAGTCGTGCTTTTTCCAACGTGTATCCGAGGAGGAAAAAACAAAGCGAGCGAGAGAGAGAGAGAGAAGCACACATTCAAATCTATTCGTCAACTAGAATATTCATCGAAATACATACCGGTTTCGATTCAGTCATAATCGAATGTTTTTTTTCTTTTCTATCTATCTGAAAAACAAAATAAACAATTAAAATAACTTAACAAGTCCGAGTTCTTCGTAGCCTTTTAACACATCGGAATCGAAAGTTGTCTCAGAAGGATCAAGAGAAAAATGTTCGTCAGACAAAACAATCGGATTCGAGTCAGTCAAAAGTTGGTCCATGAGAGTTTTCATTTGCGAACGAGTTCGACGTTGGAAACCGGGAAGAATCACTGATCGACGAGTCGATGCCAATCGGCAAGTTGCATTCGAATGAAAGGTTTTCAAATGTCGATCGATTGATGATTGAGTTGTGTAGGTTTTTGAACAGGATTTGATCGGACATGGCAAACGCGAGGCTGTCTCATGATGATTTCTATGCGAAGAACAATATCAAAATGTGACGTGTTTGATGTTTGTCGATTTACTTTTGATGTTGCCGAAGATTTCTCATGTAGACGAAAGTTTTTCGGCAGTTTGGATACGAGCATGAAAAGTGTTTTTGATGAATTTGACTGTGTCGATGCTGATCGAATTGATATAACGATCGAAATATTCGATTGCACTCGTGACATTGATAAGCTATGTCAATAGAAATCGAACTTATCCTTTCGAAGAAAATAGTTTCTTTTTCTATTTACTTTCATTGCGTTCGATTTCATCGAGCAATCGATTCATCGTCCATCGAACATCGACTAACCGTCGTTCGTCTAAATACGAAATTGTCCATTTAAGTTCTTTCGATTTCTCTTTCTTAGACACCCATTGACGGTCTTCGAAGGTGGTCACCCAACCTTCTACTAACCGTATTCAACGCGCAAAGGCCCAATGGATGATCTAAAGAAATATTTAGTCTTGCAAAAAAACAAACAAACAATTCTCAAACCTGTGTGAACAATTCGATGATGAATTAGACTGTTCACCGAATTGAATTCTTTACAACAATCGAGACATCTAAAGTCAAACAACACAAAATTTGCACTTGCAAATCGATGAATTTCTTTTTACTTGAGTTTATCTTTGGATGTTGATTGATGTTGGAGGACGAGATGAGCTTCGAGATCATCGATCGATTCCGAACAGTAGAAACACTGAACAAAGGATTTGCTTTTCGAATGAGCTAATCGTTTATGTCGATCGAGATTTTGTTTATTCGAAAATGTTTTCAAACAACGATCGATCGTACAACGAAATCTACATTGAAATCAATTGACGAACATATTTCTCAATGAAATCGAGCTCAATACTTTTTCGTTGGCAGATTTTCTTTCTGATGAACTGTTCGAAAATGTCGATTGACATGGTCTTGATTCGAATACGGTTTACTACATAAAGTGCATTCGAATGAAAACTAGAAAAAAAACAGCCGATACTCAATTGTTGGCTTTTTCTCATCAGATAAACACGAAAATCAAGGGTTACCTTTTTCTCATGATGATAAGCGATATGAGATTGAAGTTTACTAGGTCTTGAAAATGTTTTTTTGCATTGCGTACATAAATGAGTTTTTTGTGCCATAAAAATCGAAGAATAATATCTACAAACTACTTTAGTACATTTCACTCTTCGCATAGAAATCAACCAATGAGATTTATCGGTTCGATATGAACTGAGAAAAAGAAAACTATTTATTTCGATTCGATTCGCAAAGTGAAAAGGATAACATTTGTAAAAAAAATATGCCGTACTTTATTCTTATCATGTACTCGATCTATTCGCGTCGACACTCGCGACATATCGAACGAGTCAATTAAACGAAGGTCGATAAACGTTGGCAATGGCTGATTTTTATCTCTCAAGTCTAAGACAACAAATCAAAAACTCAATGCTCATGATTGACATTGAGTATGATTAAATGGCCGCTCGAACTCGGGCGTCTTTTACTGATGACGATTCACTAGGCGAGCGCATCACATTAGAAATGGTTCACATCGATCCGCCAATCGATGAGCAAACAGCATTGAATGAATCCACAGCAACAATGACAAGTACTTTCAATCCGAATTCCAATGATCTCCTAACTTCCATCCATCCAATGAATATCGATGGAGAATACGAAATACCGAATTTATTTACTTATAGAAAAGTAAATCAACAAAACGGAATAATCAAAAATGAACTCGTTTGTTTAGATTGAAGCATTAGTCGAACGAATGCAACATGAAAACACCGGTCTACCAATAAAATCTGTCAAAAGTTTCATGTCGAAAATTCCCAGTGTATTCACCGGAGGAGATTTAATTCAATGGATTCTGAAAACACTCGATGTCGATGACACCGGTACGATGATAATCTATTGACTCGATCATCAAATCATTTGTTGTTGTTGTTGTTGTTTTTCTAGCCGAAGCACTTCATCTTGCCAATCTCATGTCTTCATATGGTTATGTACGTTTGCATATCAAAGCAAAAAAAAACGAAGAAATTTCATCTTTTTTGTTGTTTTGTTCAACAGATTCTACCGATTGAAGATCATGTTCTCACTGTGAAAAATGACGGGACGTTCTATCGCTTTCAAACTCCGTATTTCTGGCCGTCGAATCACGGCGAGCCCGATAACATCGACTATGGTAAGTGTCCTTTCGTCTTCATTCGTTTGTATTTCAATTCAAATTGCTTTTCTTCATACAGACAGACTATAGAATTCAATATCGAGGTAGACATATTTTAGCTCCTAACTCGACTAACTTAGCTCTAAGATTCTCTCTCGACGAAAAAACTGAACTGATTTTGCTTTGCTTTAGCTGTTTATCTGTGTAAACGAACGATGCAGAATAAGACACGCTTGGAATTAGCTGATTACGAAGCCGAGAATCTCGCTCGTCTACAGAAATTATTCGCGAGAAAATGGGAATTTATTTACATGCAAGCCGAAGCACAAATCAAGTAAAACAAAGACAAAAAAAAAGCAAATTGTCGATTGCAATTCGATATTTAGAGTCGACAAAAAACGTGATAAAGTCGAACGAAACGTTCTCGATTCGCAAGAACGAGCTTTCTGGGACGTCTATCGGCCCGCTCCCGGTTGTGTTAACATGAGCGAACACGATATTAAGAAACTCATGCGACGTAAAGCGTCTTTGCTCAGTCCACATGCCCTTTCGACAACATTGAGAAAAGTCTCGTCAGGTTCAGTAACGAACACAGCGGCGCCGGCATCGGCTCTTGCTCTTGCTGCCAATAAAAATCTGATAACGATGACTGTCGGCTTGATTTCACCGAATCAAACCGTTTCGAATGCGCCGATTCGATCGAGTATTTTCAAAGAATACGATGAGGCAACTGTCATCGATCAATTATATCAAGAAATCGATTTTCTTAAACATCGAATCGATCGACGTTGTTTGAAAACGTCGAAAGTCTGCGAAACTTATCTCTCCTATTTCGAACAGTACGGTGAATTCGATCCGTTTTTGACCGCCTGCGAACCATCGAATCCTTGTAAGTGATGAAATTTCATCTCGTTGATAACAGAACTATATGTTTTGCGTCCAGGGCTAACTGATTCAACTGACTTGTGGGAATTGGAGAAAATGGGCAATGCTAAAGAGATTTCATCTCGACGTGTCAAACGTTGGGGCTTTTCAATTAACGAACTACTCAAAGATCCAATTGGTCGAGATTATTTCTGGAAATTTCTCGACAAAGAATATTCAAGTGAAAATCTACGTTTCTACGAAGCGTGTATTCAATTGCGTTTCTACACGCCACAAAAGGACGTACACAATCGTGTACATGAAATTTACAATGAATTTCTTTCGCCAGGTGCTTATTACTCGATTAATATTGATCAACGTGTCATGAATCTAACGAAAAATAAAATGACGCACTATCCAAGTCGATATACATTCGATGAAGCTCAGGTTTACATTCGTTCATTGAGCGATTTGTTTTTTGTATTTTGTTTTGTAGGATCATATTTTCAATCTGATGAATCGTGATACCTACGCTCGATTCTTGCGTTCCGAAGCCTACAAAGAATTGCTGTTAGGTGGCAAGAAAAAAGTACGTTGACATGCATAATCACATTCGTCAATGTTGTTTTCAATTAGATGAGAAATTGCACGTAGATTTGTATGAACATCTAATTTGTTGAGGTGACGGGTTTATTCGAAGAATTCTTCAGTTTTTTTTTCATCATCATCATCTTCTTCTTCTTCTTTTGTTTCTTGATGTTGTTTTGTTTTTAGTTATCCAAAAAATATTAATGTAATTCTGAATAAATATTGAAAAGAAAACAGTAGACAAATACGAACATTCGATTCGTAATAATAAAAGCTCATTGTTTTTTCACTATTATTTATTCATATACACATTTATTTACTCCGTCCTGGCTAAACCCGTGTTTTTTTTCTTCTATCCACTCAATGTGCATATTATTAATCTGCTTTGATGATATCCAACGTGCTTCTTTCTGTCTCTTTTTGCTAAAAAAAAGTCCATTCTAAATCATTGCTCTTATTCTATTTAGCCGGGAATTAAATCTGGCCGTTTGTCAGTCGTTATTCGAACTCCATTGGAAAACTTAACCACCAGCGGAACAACTCCTGTCGACAAACATAATAAAATCTAGTCATTGTACATGTGTGTGTGTGTGTGTGTGCTTTTTTCGTCTGTCATTATCTTTATTCGATAAATAATAAACATGTTTCAATGTGTATACGTACGAAGTTAATTAGCTCGATTATGACACAATTTGATACGTGTGCGAAAAGGCTTGTTTCACGGTTAATCAGTATTGGATATAACCGATCGAACGAGTTTAGTTTGAACTAGTAATCGATGAGAAAATATCTGTTCACTAGTAGAACAGATTTCCCAACAGCACGTGTATTCTGATCAGCACTTGAATGTGAACGTGAAACAATAGGGGTGAAGGATTTATTTAACATGTTCTTTGTCAATTAATCAATAGCGGATAATCACTCTCTTTCCTCTTGTTCTTTCTCTCTCTCTTTCGCTCGCTCTGATTGATTGAGAATAGAATTCATTTCAAGAAAAATGCTCTTCGAAACAAGTACACCGAAAAAACAAGTTCCAATGCCTCGTTCATCAACACCGAAGTTCATCAAAGATCCTCAGTCAGTTATTAAACTCGATCGACTTCTCTATCAACCACAGACTGAATCATATCGTCAGACATCTCAACGACAAATCTGGATGATTTAAAAATCATCGAACATTTTCTTTTCTTTTTGTTGTTTTATTTTTCAGTTCAAATAAATAAAAACATTCGTCGTAATAATTTGTTCAGGATAATTTCGATGTGTGAATGGCAGAGTTTTATTTTCCGTACCGTATAATTGCTGTCTGCGTCTTGTTGTCGTTGTTTAACGGATGGATACGGCACACGTACGTCATTGTTTTGTTTTACAATTCACACCTATGTTTCAACAATAGAGATCATACAAAAACCTTCATTCTCCTTTTTCGATTGTATTGCATTTAAATTGACAATCGTACTGCTTATCATTGATAGGAAAGTTTTTCAATTAGTTATCGAAAATAAACTTCAAAGAAACAAGATATATATATATATATATATTTCAAGTATATTGAGTAAACTAACATTTCAATTCGTCTGTCACTATTTCACAGTTAATTGTGAATGTTTATTCGATAAGACAGTTCATTTGCTTTCTCTCTGTCTCTGTCTCTCTCTCTTTCGATATATATACCTTTCTCTCATTTTCGATTAGCTATCAAAAAAAAAACAAACAAAATGAATATCGAAAGTTCAACAATTATTCCAAGTAGTGATTCATTTCAATTTTATATTCCATTAACATCCACACCGAAACGTTCGAGTAAATGTTCAACTCGTCAACCATTATGTTCGACTTTGGCAATATCCATGGAATGTACACAACAATTCGATCTGTCAATTTCCGCTATAACATCAATTAAACATTCGCCAATGCGATCTCATCTTCGACGTACTTCAACGATCATCAAACGTATCGAACTGAAATATCTTCTCTATTCAACACGAGCGATGAAAACAACTAAACAACGACAATATATGACCAATGACAGAAAAATCTATGTTGTTTGAAATGTTCTTTTTAAAATTGTAGACTTAGCAAAAAAAATAACTGACATTTTATTAAAACAAAAATTTTTTTTCTTCTATTCAAACTTTTTGTTCACCAACATCAATTAAAAAATGCGTATAAAGCGGATATAAAGTCATGTTCAATAGCTTATATTGCACATTATTAACACCATCGGAATCGATTCGAATATGTGCCGTACGCAGAACTTTCATCCGAGCAGGATTCAATTTTTGATGCGTATGTTTGAGCATTTTGTATCGAGCGATGGCTCGTGGCGGACGTTCGAGAACTAAACGTTTGCTAACGATCCGTTCGTACATATCATCGTCTTCGCCACCCCAACCCCAGTAATTCGTTGAATAACCGTTCACTAATACGTAATGTTCACGACGCATGGCGAGGACGCCGCCAACGAGACCGGTGTATGGCAAATAGAAATGAAATTTATCGATTGCAACGCTGAGATGCCGAGGAAACGGCGGACATGTGTACATATTTCGATCGTCGATCAACAGAAGATCGACATCGTGCATGATGAAACACGGTGTGTCCGGTTCGACTTTTAAGATTTCCTTGAAACAACCGTTCATGACTATGCCTTTGTTGAAGATTTTATTGTAGGCTTGTTCGCAAATGTAGATTCGATAGTCGAGTTGTTGTCGTTGAAGAAATTGATGTGTGTGATAGAGAAAATGCTTGAGAATCTCGTAACGATCTCGATAGGGTACGAGTAACGCGATTTTATGACGAGCGTGACATGTTGTCGGCCGAAAACGACCGCCGAAGAGAACATTCGGATGATGAACACTCGGTGTTAAAAGCGAGAAATTACTTGGCAATGGTTGAATGTGATTGGGACCGAGAAGATCCGGTGGAATAGCTGGACATTGCAAAAGTTCTGCTCGATTTTGTGCCAACGAAATAATATTTCGTTCGAATGAACTCGATAATTGCCGATAAGTCTGTTCGAAATCATTGTTTTCGTTGGCGATAATATCGATTTGTTTATCGACTGCATCGGTTTTTGACGTTACAATGAATGTTTGCATGGTTTGTACTCGATTTTCTTCGATAGAATCAACTTTTGATCGACGATATAAATAATATAGATTGAGTACACTCGTTACAAACATGAATATCGTGCAAAGAACGCATAGTTTATAAATCGGATCTTGCCGGTATGGTTTGCCGATCATTGCTGAAAAAGAAAAACAACCAGAGAAATCAGTTTTTTAAAAAAAAAGGTAAACAAGCGGATGATGATGTGTCATGCTTGAAGTAGTGATTGCAAATTGTCGTTCAATAGACATCGAGTCAATCAAGCGGAACAAGAAAACGAAGTGACGAAGAAAAAAAAAAGTACTTTTACCATCAAAATAACCTTACACGCTTTTTGAGAATGACAAGTTTCGATTCGTTAAAACCTGAACAATGAATAAAGGATTGATTAGTTTTTTTTCTTCTTCTTTGCTTAGGTAATACGAGTATTAGTATAAAGACATAATTTCCCTCAAGACATATTTCTTATTCGGTAAGAAAAAAAGCAAAACACATTTATTCAATAAAAAAATGAAAAATCGTTCGTTCACGGTGGACTTCATTTGGACGGAGGATTACGCTTGGAAATTGTGGCTAAAATCATACATTTCGAGAGAGATGAAATTCGAAAGGAAATTTACTTGATTGTTAACACTATCAGTAAAGTTTTGTGTTTCGAGGCAAAGTCCACTGTATTTATTATAAACCGTTCGTTGACGACCTTTGATTTGATTAAGATAGGTACCCGTGTAGAATTGAAGGGCGTTTTGACTCGATTCAACCGTCAAGGCTCGACCAGTTTGCTTGTCAACGAGTCTTTGAATGAGCAAAAATGATTTAACATCGAACTATTGATTCATCATACTTTCCAAACGAACGTTGACCATGTCCATCGACAATAAACATGACATTGTATCCGAAATAGACTTCACCTATTCGATCACCAATTCGTGCCATTTGCCGAAAATCATTTGTACTTGCATTCACCGATGCAATCTCGCCTGTACTCAAACAAATTGATGGCGTAGATAAAAATTCTCAAATGACATTTCTTGTTTACCCGTAGGAATATGTTCGTCATCCAATGGCGTGTAAAAACTCGATGGAACTGCCAGATAATGATCAAGCACTGTTTGACTCATCTAAAAATAAATCAATTTTTTTTCTCTCGGTTTTTTTCTCTGTTATGAAGTTTTACATCGCCAGTTAGATTGAAATAAGTATGATTTGTCAGATTGATTGGCGTGGGTTTATTAGTTGTTGCTTGATAGTCAATGATCAATCGATGATCAACAGTTAATCGATATTTTACAGTCACATCAACTTCACCAGGAAAACCATCTTCACCTTAAAAACAATTTCGAGTTTAAATATTGTTGCAAAATAGCTCGATTTTTATACCATCTGGACTTTGATATTGAAAAACTACGGTATCATCATTTTCAATTGCACTCGTCCAAATTCGTTTGTTAAACACTCCGTGTAAATGATGTTTTCCTTGGTCGTTTTTTTCTAATTGATACTCGATTCCATCTAATTGAAAACGTGCGTTTTTTATTCGATTTGTTACTCGACCGACAGTGCAACCGAAATAGCATTTATCATCGATATATTCTTGAGGGAAAAACAAAACACATTTCAACATTCGAAAAAAAACGAACTCGTCAACTACCTTGTAAACTATCGTATCCGAGTGTGATTTCTTTGATTTCATGGTTTCGATCGGATTGTCGAATCGATTGAATCGTAGCTCCGTACTCAATCACTGTTACTTGAAAACCATCGCCAGTCGAAAGAGTATATCTACACGAAATTATTATTTTTCAAGAGAAAATAAAAATCATTAGTATAGTTTTTAACTTTTTAACAGAACCGAATTGATCTTGATCTATGCTGACCTTGCTCATTCGTTTCGTTTTTTTTTCTTATCTGAAAACGACAACTAAAACGTTCTTTATCACAACATGTCCTATTCACCAATCGTAATTTGTTTTAACAGAATCGAAATCTGTGTTGTAAGCAATTTTGACATTCAAACGAACATCGTTTCTTATTTTTCATCACGATTAATGTTTGAAAACATTGACCACCTTCTCCGCATTCACTTCGTCCATCGCAATCAAATTTCAGCTTATCATCTGACATGGTAACCGTTGCATTTAATTTAGAATCATCCCGAAAATTCAATAGAAATCGATATCATTCTCCAGTATAACCATTTGAACATACGCAAATAAATCACTGATGATGTTTACTTGATGCAAGACACTCGTGGAGTTATTGGCTTGATTTTGACAGATTGTAACTTACATGCGAATTATATGATCCATCGACTGGAAATTGGACACAAATCAATAGTATGCACTATGGAAGAACCGTACACACAGCCTCATTACTATTAGATGGAAAACTATTAGTTACTGGTGGAGGTGGAGTAAAGGAAGACGAGGCACTAAATACATGCGAGTTGTATGATCCATCAACTGGAAATTGGACTAAAATCCATGGTACGCACTATTCACGAATGTGGCGCACAGCAACGGTGTTAACGAATGGAACAGTGTTAGTTACTAGTGGTTTAAACAGC